>WFLX010061717.1_pt1 | contig 17905 bp, 14 predicted proteins | sample 4967041 | NCBI WGS metagenome assembly WFLX01 (sample SAMN12857096, study PRJNA449069) | gut metagenome | isolation source: stool from male and female vole | host: Microtus ochrogaster | place: USA:Florida | collected 2017 | reverse complement strand
TGTCTGCCCATCGCCATCGTCAGCCCCTCAAAATCGGAGTCGGGGACATCGGNTGGTCGATGTCCCCGACTCCGATNTTNAGGGGCTAAATGAATNCCATTGCACGCACCGACAGACACACACAGAGCAGAAGCCTTTTCATCTTTCACCACCAGCAAGAAGAAAATAATCACCGCTGTTCACAATATACAACACTTTTTCACGTTTTAAGAATAAATACCCTGACCACAATGACGCTAAGTTACACTTATATCCTCATCGCCTTCGTGGTGAGCCTGCTATTCTCCCTGATAGGCACACCACTGATTGTGAAGATGTGCAACATGAATGGCATCTACGACCTGCCCAGCGCACGCAAAGTACACAAGCAGGCCATCCCCCGATTGGGAGGCTCCCTATTCATGCCCTCCCTGAGCGTAGGTGTGGCTGTCGCCATCTTTCTCATGCACCAAGGCACGAAGGGTAACTTCCACATCGGTCTCTCCACCATCATGATGGTGATAGGAGCACTACTCATCTACTCCATCGGCATTCTCGACGACCTCAAAGGGATGAAAGCCAGCCACAAGTTTGTCATCCAAACGATGGCAGCCCTGCTCTTCCCCCTATGCAACCTAATGATTAGCAACCTGCATGGACTCTTCGGCATTCACGAGATGCCGCTGTGGTTCAGCTATCCCCTCACGGTCTTTGTCATCCTCCTCATCGTCAATGCCATGAACCTCATCGACGGCATCGACGGCTTGGCAGCCAGCCTCGCCTTCCTCATTCTCAGCGCTTTCGCCTATCTCTACTTCCAGCTGGGAGCCTACCTCTTCTGCCTCATCTGCGTCAGCTTGGCTGGTGCCACACTCGCCTTTTTCTTCTTCAACGTCTATGGCAAGGTGGGACGGCTCAAGACCTTCATGGGCGACTCAGGAAGCCTGTTCCTTGGATACATCATCGCCTATATGGCCATCAAATACCAAATGACCCACGAGCCCGTCGGATTCCCCTATCGCGAAGAATCCCTGCTCATCTCCTTCTCGCTGGTGTTCATTCCTTGTGCCGACGTCATCCGCGTGGCAATCTCCCGCCTCTTGAGCGGCAAACCCATGTTCAAGCCTGACCAGACCCACATCCACCATTGCATCATGCAGGTGGGTATGGACCAACACCAANCATTGGCAACCATCATTCTCCTCTTCCTCGCATTCTGCCTCATCAATTACGGGCTATACGGAGGAGGGCAGAACACAACAGGAGTCGTCATCATCGACATTCTCCTCTATTCGGCCTTTATGTACAGTGTTTCAAAAATAGCAAAGCAATAAATCTCCAAGCATACACATGAACGCAAGAGTCATCGCATATTACCTTCCACAGTTCCATCCNATCCCAGANAACNACGANCATNGGGGGGCAGGCTTCACCGAATGGACAAACGTCGCCAAAGCCAAACCATTGTTCCGCGGACACTACCAACCCCGTGTACCGGCAGACTTGGGATTCTATGACCTGCGCCTACCCGAAGTGCGTGAGCAACAGGCTCAACTGGCACGAGAAGCCGGCATTGAAGGTTTCTGCTATTGGCACTATTGGTTCGGCAACGGCAAGATGCTGTTGCAACGTCCGTTTGAAGAGGTGCTGCAATCAGGCAAGCCCGACTTTCCTTTTTGCTTGGCATGGGCAAACCACAGTTGGACCATGGACACATGGAACAATGACCATGGAAAAACCGCCAAACGCATGATTGCTGAACAGCTCTATCCTGGCGACGAAGACTACATAGCCCACTTCAACTACTGCCTGCCTGCTTTTCGCGACAAACGCTATATCACCGTGGAAGGAAAACCATTGTTCGTGCTGTTTGATGCCTATTTCTTTACAGACGTGAAACGCTTTATCGAGGTTTGGCGCGAACAGGCTCAGAAGAATGGTTTGTCAGGCATTTACTTTGTAGCTATCACAAAATCCACCACTACTGCCACACGGCGCGAAGACGGCACTTTTGAGCGACACATGCCTGACCTCAAAAGCAGCGCACAAGTCTATAACGACATTCTTTCGCTGGGCTTTGATGGCATCAACTCTTTTGGCAAACCGCGCGCCGAGATGATAACAGAGGGACATTACATCAATTTGGCACGCAAGTGGCTGCACCTGCACCTGTCTTTCCTTCCTGCCATGAAATACGACTATCCCAAAATCGTAAAACACATGTTTGCCCCAGAAGACGCATGGGACAATGTGTTCCCGTCCATCCTGCCCCAGTGGGACAGAAGTCCACGAGTAGGTACAGAGGAAGGNGTGTATATNAATGCAACTCCNGAANANNTCGAGCNANATATCCGCCATGNCCTTAAAGTGATTGNGAAGAAAGATAACGAGCACCGCNTCCTCTTCCTTCGTGCTTGGNACGAATGGNCAGAAGGTAACTATGTAGAACCAGACCTCAAATATGGGCATGGATTCTTGCAAGCCTTGGCACGAGTCTTGAAACAGTAAATAGCGAAAGTTTCAAGCCACATGAAAGTTGGCTTGAATACAATAATTATACACAAATGAAAGTCTCTTTTATCATTCCAGCATATAACGTACAATCCGTTGTGTGTTGTTGCTTGAAGTCGATACTGCCCCTGCTACACGACGGACATGAACTTGTACTGATTGACGATGGTTCAACGGATAAGACAGCAGAGATTGTCCATGACTTTATCGCAACAGAGAATGTGCCGAACGCCATTGTACTCTCTCAAACAAATGCAGGACAAAGTGCAGCACGCAACAAGGGGATACAGATGGCAACAGGTAATTACATTTGGTTCATTGATGCAGACGACTATGTTGATACTTCCGAGGCACAAAAAGTGATTGCATTTGCTGACCACGCCATTACCAGCGGAAAACAAATAGATGCTGTGGTCTTTGGGTTAAAGTTGGACAAAGAACAAACAAGTGTTCCCTATCCCATTCTACAAAATGTTGAATACGAAACAGGTATCAACTATTTCCGTCAAAGCAACATCAACGGAACATTTCGGACTTATCCTGTAAACAAACTATTTCGGACAGCTTTGGTTCGCCAACTGAATTTGACTTTTCCATGCGGACGTATCTATGAGGATATGCAATGGAATGTACAATACTTCCTGCAATGCGAGCGAGTGCTCCAACTCTCACTCAACCCATATCACTATGTGCTCAGCAATACCAATAGCTCAACATGTCCATCCCGCATACAGGAGCGTGACTTTCAAGCTCTTACCGCAGTAGAAGAGGCTACGACATGGTTTCAGAGACAAGACGCACAAACGAAATCTGTCGAAGAAGCTTTCCACGTCTTGGTCTTCACATTCCTATCCTCTTGTTTATTAAAAAAGTACATTCCCCTCTCGTTCTCTCATCCCGAAGCGATTGAATATATCCGAAAAACAATGCAACATCCATTGTTCCGCAAGGCTGTACGCCATTGTGTACAACATCCATCAATAGGTTTACGGCGATGGGGCATGGCTCTGTGCATCTATTTCTCACCACGCCTCAGCCGTCACATTATATATAGAATGATGTAAGAGTAGGATGGGACTCCTATAACCTAATAGGAGTCTGAAATATAAAACAATCTCACAATAAGCTGCTCTACTTGCGATACTTAAAATAAGAGATAAACGCCCAGCAAGTAATGTAATACACGCTCTTGAGTAATGAAATGTGCTCAACTTCACGCAACACCTTCCATTGTGGAATAATCACTTTCTTCTTGTCGGCTGTGATGGAGGTCTTGCGCATACGATAGTAAACCAGTTGCTCTTTATTGCCATAAGCCACTCGAATGGTCTTCAACATATTAAGCCAATACACATAGTCGTCACGCAAACTGCCCATAGCCTCGTTGAAATACAACTTTTCCACACGCTTCAAGTCATACACCGCCGTGGACGGGAAGATTGGACAGGTTTTCAGCAAAGACTGGTACGTTACTCTTGCCGGAGCAATAAAAGGAGTCAACACCTCCTGCTTCGTATGCTCGTCAATCCGCTTGTAAGAAGAGAATACAAGCGCGGCATTCTTCTCCCTCATAAAAACCAGCTGCTTCTCCAAAAAATCAGGCATCCAAATATCATCTGAATCTAAGAAAGCGATATATTCCCCTGCTGCCACACGCAAAGCTATGTTTCTTGTACCCGACGAACCAGAGTTTTTCTTGCTCTCAATCAACTTCACTCGCGAGTCCTTTGCGGCGTATGCCTTCACCACAGCAATACCCGCCCCATCATCAGGCGAGCAGTCATCCACAATAATCANCTCNCAATTCCCNTAGGNCTGCGCTATAACAGACTCAATGGTGTCGCCTNCNAAAGCNGCACCNTTGTACATTGGAGNGATAANCGAAACTAATCCTTCTTTCATTGGAGTATTTGATACAGGCACAAACGACCTTTGTTGTACAAAGTTAAGGCTTTTTGCTGAGTGTCACAAAGAGAAAATAGAAATAATATCCTTTTCCAGAGGAAAAGCTCCTCCACCCACATAAATGCACACATCAAAAGGACACAACCCACCTGATGAAAATACAGTCTCCCCCATGGTGTCTGAATAAGACACCATGGGGGAGACTGTATCAATGACGTTCCACGAACGTGCTAACAAAGTAAAAAACAAATTGGAAATCAACACATCAATCTCCTAATCATATTTGATTGACGATGCGGTCGTCCTATTACATTTTAACAGGATTTCTTGATAGAACGAGAAAACTCCATCCACATAAGCCTCCTTGCTATACAATTGCAGAACAACCCGAAACGCATTGTCTTTCATTTCTGCATAAGCCATCGGTGAAGAATCTGTCACTTCATGCATACGAAGCGTCAAGTCTTGAGATGTGCCATAGCGTAGTCCTATATCACTGCCACAAACAGCCAACCCATTGTCATACTGTTCTTTCGTGCCTGCCGTATTTCGGCCAATTGTCAAACAATGGTTTAACATAGCCTCTGGTAAGCATCTTCCAAACGCCTCAAAAGGTGAAGCAACAATCACAGCGAGAGCGTGTTGCATCAACCTATCAATATCACGCCGATTCCCCATAAACTCGACTTTGTCTTGTATCCCATATTCCCTCACAAATGAAGAGACCTCATCATAATATGCTTTTTGGGTGATTTCACCTGCTATCTTCAGCACCACATTCTTGTCTGTGCTCTCTTTACAATACTGATTAAAAGCCTCTATCACTTGACAGACTCCCTTAGATTGTTCGATGCGCCCCACAAAAAGGAAATATGGTTTTTCCATATCAGACCTGGAAGCCAAAACAGAAGACGTAGAATCTATCACAACCCCATTATAGATTACCCGAGAACAAGTAGGGAGAAAATGATGGTGACGTTGTATNCCTTNTGTAATACATANTGTATAGCTATTNTCNANATTNACCCGCTTATAGAAAGCTGTTGGTGNGGGNTAATAATGCAGATGAAAGTCTAAGTCTGCATATTCTCGCACATGCATCACATGGGGTATCTTTAACGTCTTTGCCGCAGCAAGACCACACGTAACAACACTTACGTTTGTGTGAATCAGCTCAATGCCATTATGTTTGCCATATTCTACAATAGCACGGATTGCCCTATATTCCAAAACTCTTCGAGCCATAAGGCGTGGAAGAAACAACAACTTATCTTTCATTGAATTGAAGTTTGGGAATACACCAGACCTATAATTCAATGCCATCACGGCAATCCCCTTCCGATAAAGTGCCACATACAATCCCTGCTTTCCTGGAGTAATGACATGTGGTTCCACACCTCTCTTCACAAGCCCGTCCAATAAAGTCAAAAAGGATTTTGTAGCACCTTCCGACATATTTATCGAATGTACTATGTACAAAACTTTCATTTCTTCATCCTTTCTATCTGATTANCCGTNACTTCTTTAGAGCCGCCATAGACCGTCATCAATANTGGGATAAAATTACTAAACCACAATGGGTATGCCCGTATCCAGAATATAAGGACAGAGATAATCACAACCACGGTCAGATAGCGGATATTCACATATCCTCGAAAAGAAAAACCATAAAACACGATAAGAATGAACAAACCAACCAGCCCATACTTATAAATAAAGACACGATATCCTGAATNACCCGTACCAACCCTAACATTCTTCNCCATGTCACGACNAAAGAATGCANCGGAGCTTACTATATATTTNTCAAATTCCTTCTCAAAATCCNTATCAACACGATTATTCCCGACAATATTCCCCNTTGTCNCATCTACCTCAAGACGCGACACTATCATATTATTTACCANANNANCTCCCCCATTATACACCATTGCTCCCCCTACGACGACCGCAATCAAAACAATTGGAGCAATCAGCAATTTAATGAGATTCTTATGCAGAACCCACTGAGAGAGGAATATCAACGCAATCAGTATGGCATACGCTGCCAGTGAGAATGTAATAACTGAAGCGATAATAAGTACCACATTCCACCATTTCTTCCATTTTCCCATTTGAGTCATTAACAACAATGTCATGGCAGACCCCAAATGTCCTGGTTCCAAAAAGACCGACTGAAAGCGTGGAATCAACACCAGCATGAATCTGTCATCAATCATAAAGAAATAGTAATTAGAAAAGGAGTATTGATTGTCTCCAAAAACCGCGCTACGATTCGGCAAATTAAACCCAATCAAATACAAGAAGAAGAAAAACATGGAAACAATGAGCAATAACGCCATTGATTTGCAAATGATAGTCAATAACGAATCTAACACATCGCAATCCACTTTAAACAATATAAAGAACACAGCCACAAAAAACGCATTGGCTATATATCCAAAAACATTCGCATCATCCGCCATGACCATATAATAGGACAAGATTACATAAATTGCAAATGGCCATAGAAAATCCATACGAGAATACATAGTAACCTTCATTGAATTAGAAACCAGATAGCTAATCATAAGAAAAGCAGAAGCAGGCACGACATACAGTTCCTTCAAAGGCCACATGAACCATGGATGCAGCGAACCATAATAAGCAATCAACATCCCGACATAAAAACATGCCATAATGATGTCTTTCTTATCAATCAGATAGAACTTTGACAAATCTATCTGGATAAATCTATCTCGTGGTATCTTAATTTGCATAGAATAGAGAAAACTCAAATTAACCTGATTTACAACGCCTCGTCACACCGAATCCCATTGCGTTTCACAATTCGTGCTGGATTACCAACAACCACACAATTATCTGGAACTGATTTCAGAACAACCGAACACGCACCGATAACAACATTATCGCCAATAATAATGCCACCCAACACAACTGCGCCTGTAAAAATCTTCACATTATCTCCTATAACAGGTCGTTTCCCTCCTGGCCTATCTTTTGCGACGGTCACATTATGCCAAATCTGAAGATTCTTACCAACAGACTGTGCTCCAAGACGCATAGAATGCCCATGCTGGATAACGANACCCGNTNCAATNCTCTTNGACATGATACCAGTTAAGAAACAATNTGGCATCGGAGGAACAAAAACACTTAATAGAGTTCCAAACCGTCCCAACCGATGGTACACCACAGTTCTGTACTCCTTCAAATGGAGAAGAAACCAACAATAAGCCAAAAACCGTTGATGCCTGTACGGATTCTCTATCACTTCCATCCATCGTAGCAAGTCTAGTCTTATCCGCGTAGGAAACAACATGTAAGCGATGATATGAGGGAATATATATATACTCCTTATCAATAATATGACAGTTCCCATGACCTACATTATTTATTGTAACTTACAACGAATCAATCCCAAAACATATTCTCGCTCTGTCTNCGACAGCACAAAAAGCCACAACACAANTCCACTCAGCATGAGAGAAAGAGAAATCGTTAAGATGAATCGATGTTCCATCTCAACCAGACTAACACACACACCTCCCACTACACATTGAGCGACAAACAGGGNTATCAAANGCAACACAACCGTTCTCAAGAAATGAGCAANNCTTAACCCTGCCGTATATTNCATATNAGGCAAACGTATAACTGCNACAAATATCTCTGCCANAAAATGAANACACATCACAACAAAAGNAACTAGCCCANGCGCCAAAACATAATNAATAGGCAATAAGACCAGTATTTTAGGAGTATATGTCAACAATGTATATGTTTTTATCNTTCCCATCGCTTGATTAACAGTATTCATGCTATACGTTAGTTGATCCACCACCAAACAACATAACAGAAAACGACAAAACATCCCCGTTCCTTCTGGCACATCCTTCAACCAAAATGAAAGTATACCAGGGACTTCAAATATAACGGGGACAACAATCAACATAAGAAGCATTGTTGAGTATTTTGATTCTATCTCTGCCAAATACAACATCCTTTTATGATTACCTTCTCCTGCCGCCTTTACAATCTGCGGATTCATCGCATTAAGAACCGACGTTGAGACAAAGGCTATAGATGCATACACCTGAGTAGCTATTCCATACGCGGCATTTNTAACCGTNCCATATATACGATNCAGAAAGAANNGAATCCCTTGACTTCTTAACACAACAGAACCAGTACTGTATGTCAACCATCCTGCAAACCCTGCCATCTTACATACAAACTTGAAATCCAACATACAACAGGAAACAGAGAAACGCAATTCTTCATATTTTTGCAAAGCATAAATTAACATCGCCAACAAGTTAAATACCTGAATCATCAAAATCAAAAATGCATATTGGAGCAATCTATCATTATCTACATATAAAATCCACAATGCCGTACAAAACTTCAAGCATCCATCACACACCTCCAGAATGGAAATATAGGTTATGTTTTCCCGAGCTATAAACAAAGCCTTAAATGGCGCAGAAATAATCGTTATTACCAACAAGAATACGGCAATGATATACACCTGATTCGCAACAACTTCACGACCTTCTGGAATATTAAGCCATTGAAAAACAAATAAGTTTTTAGCACACAGCAGCAACGCGGTAAGCCCAGTAGCTATCAAAATATGTACAAACAAACTATTCGCAAGAACCTTACGTACTTGCGATATGTCAGCCTTACCATAATAATACGACACAAAACGTTGTGTTGTTATTACCAATGAATTGGTTACAAACCCCAATAGAGCAACAACACCTCCAACAAGCACATACAAGCCATAATCGCTTTTACCCAATGCCTCAATAATGTAACGCGTTGAGAACAAAGAGAGCAAGATATTCAATATAGAACGCGTATACTGAACAGCAGTGTTAAGTATGATGCGCTTTGTTGACTCCATAGACATTGGTAAAGAGGTACGTCGTACTTACGCTGTACGATATATATTCTTCAAAATATCTTTCTTGAAAAGATAAACAATTGTACCAATGCTGGCCAACAACAACATCGCTGCCACAAAAAGCATTCGCTTAGGACCAGATGGTTTCACAGGCACGACAGGACTCTCCATCAAAGAAAAGGCTGGTGTCGCTTCCTGAACTTTGGCCTTGGCAGCCACCAGTTGGGTGTTCATCGTGTTGTAAGTGTTGAGTTTAATGCTCAGGTCGTTCTCCAACTCATCACGCTTGGATTGTTCTGATTGCATGATAGTGTTCAGGTGGGAGTCACAATAGATACCATACACACGCAAGGCCTCTTCGTATTCCTGCTTAGCACTATCCGTCAATTTGGAGTAATACTCATAATCCACACGAGCCTTCTCTGTTCGATACTGCGTGATAAACTCCTGAAGACGAAGACGCGTAGAATTAGCCATCGTAGCACAAATAAGGGGGTCTTGATCCGTCACATTAATAGTAATGACTCCAGTCTTCTTGTCAACCGAACAAGCAATAAAAGCACGAACGGTTTCAAACAAAGCTATTTGTTCTTCACTCAACACATAACAGCCCGATTCCGTAGTAATGAACTTAGAAACATCAGATTTCTCTTTCGGTTTCGGCTCATCCGTCCACTCTTTCAAGGTCTTCCGCACCCACCGAACAGGCCACATGTAAAACGCATGTTGCTGATGCTTGGTCAGATAGGTTCTATAATCCGTGTTGATATCACCATCTTGAGACTTTACTTGGATGGTCAGCAAATCCGCAATAAAGTTATTAGAAGCCACCACCTCTGGATAAATGTCAGGGTAAAAGGCGTCCTCTGATGTCATATTCCCCATATTGAAACCAAAGGTACTTGCCAAAGAAGACAGCGAACTACTGGACACAGAAGAGGTTTCAGGCACCATAGATACCGATGCCTGATAAGTACGAGGTACAGGGAAAATAATCAAGCATGACACCACGAAGGTAATGCCCCAGACCTTGAAGAACAAGTGTTTCTTGCTCCACATCTGTTTCCACACTTCCCTCAAATCAATTACTTCTTTGCTATTCTGTTGTTCCATACTTACATATTTTCCTCCATCAGTATTAAATCACAAATCCTTCACCACTTCCATGGCCCGCTCTATCACTTTGTGCATATCGTAATACTTGTACTCAGCAAGACGACCACCAAAGATAACTTTTGTTTGAGAGTCAGCAAGTGCCTTGTATTGAGTATAAAGTTGGGAATTTTGATTGTCATTGACAGGATAATAAGGTTCATCGCCTGGTTGCCATTCTTTGCTGTACTCACGAGAGATGACCGTGTCAGGACATTCGTCCAAAACCGTACCAAACATCTCAAAGTGCTTATGTTCGATGATGCGGGTATAAGGTGTCTCGGCATCAGTGTAGTTAACCACAGCGTTTCCTTGGAAATTGCTCACCCCCTCCATGAGCTCTGTTTCAAATGAAACTGTACGATACTGCAAATACCCATACTGATAGTTGAAATAACGGTCTATCTCGCCTGTGTAAATAATGCGGTCCGCCAATGCATCAAGTTCGTCCTTCTGGTCAAAGTAATCAATACCCAAACGTATATCACAACCTACGAGCATCTGTTCAATCCAAGCAGTGTAGCCACCCTCTGGAATGCCTTGGTATTTGTCATTGAAATAGTTATTGTCAAATGTAAAACGAACAGGAAGACGCTTAATGATAAAAGCAGGAAGCTCCGTACACTTGCGTCCCCACTGCTTTTGTGTATAGCCTTTGATAAGCGTTTCGTAAATATCCTTACCAATCAAACTAATGGCCTGTTCCTCAAGATTNTTTGGTTCATCAATATGGTATTCACGCTTCTGCTCCTCTATCTTGGACTTCGCCTCCTCTGGAGTTTGCACACCCCACATCTGATAGAAGGTATTCATGTTGAAAGGCAGGTTGTAGAGTTTGCCGTGATAGTTGGCCACAGGCGAATTAGTGTAGCGATTGAAAGCAGCAAATTGATTCACAAAGTCCCACACTTCCTTATTGCTCGTATGAAAGATGTGTGCGCCATATTTGTGTACGTTGATGCCATTGACGTTCTCCGTATAGACATTGCCACCAATGTGGTCGCGCTTGTCTATCAACAGGACAGAATAACCTTTCTGCTTTAAGAGATAAGCTGATACTGCTCCAAAAAGTCCAGTACCGACAATCAAAAAATCATATCGTTTCATAGGTGGTTCATTGCGATATTAGGTTATTTCAAGATATTAGCGATGGTCACCATCATCGTTGCGATAGAAGCGGCCGACGTGCCCATTGCAGCATATTCTGCCGTGGTCATCTTGTTCTTCTGCTTCTTCGATGGCACCACAATGGTACATCCAGGCTGAACGGCCTTGCTGCTGGTGTGGCTGAGCAACTCTACAGAGCCATTCATATAGATGGCATAGACACGGTTCTTACGTGCGTTGTCACCATAACCACCAGCATGCTTAATGTAGTACTTCAGCGATTCCCCCTTCTTGTAGTTCATAGAAATAGGGTACATCACATCACCACTAATTTTAACCGTAGAAGAGTATTGTGGAATCACCAAACGGTCTCCCTCACGCAATACGATATCGTCCTCGCATCCAGGATTGGCAATAGCTTTCTCAAGGTCGATAGCCACAGGGAACACGTTACCAACATCCAGTTTCATCGTCAACAGAGAGTCAGCACGCGAGAGGTCGTAGTTCTTGTTCTCGCTCTGCATCGCCTCTTCATAAATCGCAATCTGTGCAGCGCGCAACGAAGCCTCTTGCTGTTGGCGTTCTTCTTCCGTCATACTGCGTTCCAGACGAGCACCCCTGGCATATCCCAAAGAAGTCAGTCCACCAGCCGCCTTAACCAAATCGCTCAAGCGGTAGTTCCTGCTGGACATCGCATATTGACCTGCGAAGTTCACAGAACCTATAACAGATACATTACTCTGTTCTGAATAGGTTGGGCTGGTACGCACCACCACTTGGTCGTAAGGCTGCAAGATGAAGCCAGGTTCACCATCAACCACAAAACCANCTTTCAAAGCAAAAGTGAAAGCCTCNGTCANAACCTCATCGTTGACCAAAGCGTGTGGGTCGTCAATACGACGATACACATCCACCTTTACAGAAGNGGCAGCATCAGTCAAGCCACCAGCCTGTAAAACAAGGTCCTCCAACGATGTGTTGTCAGCATAAACATAGAGACCAGGATAATGCACCTCACCTGTGATGGAAAGCGTTTGGTCTCCATCCATGTCGCGTTTACTGGGGATATAGAGCACATCGTTCTTTCGCAGGGGAATGTCAGCTACTGTACCGTCCATGATACCGGCTACGTTGACAGCCAGCACCTCCAGCGAAAGGTCATCCTTCTGACGATGCATGACAGCACGCGCCGTAAAAGCATCCTCGCGCAATCCCTCGGCAGCCTTGATGAGTTCGCGAACAGTGCTGATGTTCCCATCCATCTGGTACATACCACTATGGAACACTGCACCACGAATTTCCACCATATTAGAATAACGTGGAATAACACTATCTACAAAGACAGAGTCGCCATCAGCCAAGATGAAACCATTCCAATCGAACTCACCCACCGTGTGCATGGAGTACTCTGCCCCATTCTTGCGAGTGACACGAATACTCTTCTTATAGGCATCTCCCGTGAAACCACCTGAATAGCTCAAGATGGTAGAGAGGCTTTCGTTCTTCTTCATCTCATAGAACATCGGACGTTTCACCTTACCACGGATTTCCACCAGTTCATCGTAAGGACCTACAACAATGATATCGTTGTCATTAAGACGCACATCCCCCCGAGAATTGCCATTCAAGAGATAGTCATACACATCAATAGTAGCAATCAGACGCCCCTGACGATACACCTTGATGTCACGCAACGTACCGATGTCATTGATACCACCAGCAGCGTAGAGCGCATTGAAAGCGGAAGAGAGAGAACTTAGCGTATAGGTGCCAGGCACATTCNNTTCGCCNATCACCTGCANCTNAANGCTCCGTGTACCACCCACAGACAACTGAATGTTGGAGTCAGAATAGAAACGCCCGAGGTATGAACGCAGATACGCAGTTGCCTCAGATACACTCATGCCACCAATCTTGCAAGGACCAACCCCCGTGATGGTCACCACACCATCGGGTGAAATAGTCTCGGTGAAAGTTTCCTGAGAAGCCCCCCACACGTCGATAATCACCTCATCACCTGCTCCCAAACGATAGTTGGCAGGGGTTGCCATATTCATGTTGGGCTGGAAAGTCAACATCTGGTTGTTGAAGATGTTACGACCAAACACTTGACTGTCATCGCGGAAGTAGTTCTGATAATAAATCAACGAATCAATGTCCATGAAGCCGATTTCATCGTTAATAGCCTGTGTGCGTTCCTGCAGCGTACCATAGTTACGATTCTGTACACGATACTGAGGCTGAACCATATNCNNGTNCTGCNNCTGACTTNGCGTACCTTGTGNCTGACGCTCTTGACGCAGACGGTTCGAAGTCTTTCCTGTAGATGTTCCCGTTAGGTCAGAAGCACCAAGCGCGTTCTGCTCGGCATCATGTTTCTTACGAATGCGACGCAACTGGTCAGTCGTCACACCCTTCTGCAACAATTTGGATACAATCTGCTGCTGGGTAGCTCCCTTGCTCTGTTCCTGCTTGACGAAACGCAGCACCTGTTCATCCGACATCGATTGTGCCCATGCCGTCACACACAGAACAGAGAATCCAAACGTAAATATCAGTTTCTTCAGCATTGATAGCCTCATGGCAATAGTATAGGTAAGATTAAATTGTTATACAAATTAGTTTTAGATTTTCCACAGCGTATGGAACACTATTTTGACATCCATCCACAAGCTACGATGTCGCAAATAATAGAGGTCCATGTCCAGACGACGAAGCATTTTATCCATCGTGTCCGTATAGCCATTCTCAATGGTAGCCATTGACGTGACCCCTGGGCAAGTACAATACAACAGCGCATAATCAGGGTTCTTCTGCATGATTTGGTCAATGAAAAACTTGCGTTCAGGGCGATAACCCACAAATGACATATCTCCCCTGAGCACGTTCCATATCTGTGGAAGTTCATCCAAATGGTGCTTGCGCAACGAACGCCCGAAACTCGTCAAGCGTGGGTCATCCACTTGTTCCAACTGTGGCACACCATCTTTCTCAGCATCCACCACCATCGTGCGGAACTTATAAATACGGAACGGCTTGCCACCCTTGCCAATACGCTCTTGGCTATAGATGGCAGGTCCTGAAGCACTGATTTTCTGACGTACATATATATAGATGAACACAGGTGAAAGCACCATCAGCAACACGATAGCACCCACAATATCACCCACACGCTTCAACGCCCTCTCCACTGCTGTCATTCCGTCTATATCAGCTATTTCTTTGCATACACTCATCGGCTCTTTCATGTTCCGAATATAATACTTCAATAACGAAACGCTTTCAACATTATTATATTCAAAATTGACAAAAACGGGGCAAAGATAGCAATAAATCGTCAATAAATGGCACGCATCCGATGTTTTTTCCCTAATTTCGCATCCAAAAGAGGAGGAGCACATTCTTTTATGTATCCATTCCCACTACAGAAAAACAAACCAATACATAAGAAAGATATGAAAAAAGAGTTATTTACCCTTGCATGCCTATGCAGCCATTTATGCGTATCGGCACAAGGTATTTCGCCTGAAATGCTGGCACGATTTTCTCAAGCAAACAAACTGGCAGGTTGTGAAGTAGCCATCAAAAATGCTTTGGCGGCAGGTCCTGTGTCCAATTTGGCACTCAACCAAGACAACATGGTGGAACAGAACACGTATTTCTCCAACTCTGTGCCCTCAAAAGGCATCACCGACCAAAAGTCATCGGGACGATGCTGGCTGTTCACAGGCATGAACGTGCTGCGGGCAAAGATGATTAAGGAGCAGAACCTCCCCACAGGCATCGAATTCTCACAGAACTACCTCTTTTTCTACGACCAGCTGGAGAAGTCGAACCTCTTTTTGCAGGCCATTATCGACACCCGAAAGAAACCCATGGACGACCCAACCGTGATGTGGCTGTTCAGAAATCCATTGTCCGATGGCGGCACGTTCACAGGCGTGGCAGACCTTGTAGCGAAATACGGCATCGTGCCCAAAGGGGTGATGCCCGAGACCTACGCATCGAACAACACCAGCCAATTCACCACCTTCCTGAAGCAGAAACTGCGTGAAGACGCGCTGGCACTGCGTGCTGACACAAAGGCAAACGACAAGACCCTGCAAGCACAGAAAGAACAGTTCCTTTCAGAAATCTACCACATGCTCACTTTAGGCCTTGGCACACCAGTCACGGAGTTCACTTGGGCACCCAAAGACAGCGACGGCAGAAACGTCTATCCACCCAAGAAATACACGCCACGTTCATTCTACGAGGAGTTCATCAATCTTGACCTGCAGAACGACTACATCATGCTGATGAATGACCCCACGCGCGACTATTGGAAAACCTACGAAATTCAGTACGACCGCCACACCTACGACGGACACAACTGGCTGTATCTCAACGTCCCCATGGAAGACATCAAGGAAGCTGCCATTGCATCCATCAAGGACAGCACCATGATGTATTTCTCATGCGATGTGGTGAAGTATCTGGACCGTTCGCGCGGCATCGCCGACCTCGCCAACTACAACTACAATGAAATCTTCGGTGTCAAGTTCGGCATGGACAAGGCACAACGCATCAAGTCCTTCGATTCGGGTTCCACACACGCCATGACCCTCAAGGCCGTGGATATAGACGAGGAGGGAAAGCCCGTCAAATGGGAAGTAGAGAACTCGTGGGGCAGCACCAGCGGACACAACGGACACATTATCATGACAGACGAATGGTTTGACAACTACATGTTCCGTTTGGTCATCAACAAGAAATACGCCTCAGAAAAGATACTGAAAGCCAGCCAGCAGAAACCCATCCTGCTACCATGCTGGGATCCAATGTTTTGCAGTGAAGAATAAGAATTATGAATATCGTTGAAAGATTTTTGAAATACGTTTCTTTCGACACACAGTCGTCGGAGGAAACGGGCACAACACCTTCTACAGAGAAGCAGCGTGTCTTTGCCGAGTATCTGAAAGAAGAACTTCTCAGAGAAGGACTGCAAGAGGTTGAACTTGACGAGCTTGGCTACCTTTATGCCACGCTGCCAGCAAACACAGAGAAGCAAGTGCCCACCATTGGCTTCATCGCCCACATGGACACCAGTCCTGACGCATCGGGCAAGGACGTGAAGCCTNGCATTGTGGAGAATTATGACGGTAGCGACATCGTGCTATCCGAGGGCATCGTCACCTCTCCCACCAAGTTTCCTGAACTGCTCGACCACAAGGGCGAGGACCTCATTGTGACGGACGGCACCACCCTGCTCGGGGCTGACGACAAGGCTGGCATTGCCGAAATCGTGCAAGCGATGGTGTATCTGCAACAACACCCTGAAATCAAACACGGGAAAATCCGCATCGGCTTCAATCCCGACGAGGAGATAGGGCTTGGTGCTCATCACTTCAATGTGGAGAAGTTCGGTTGCGAATTTGCCTACACGATGGATGGCAGCGAGGTGGGCGAAATCGAGTTTGAGNACTTCAATGNCGCTNCTGCCAAAGTGANNATCAACNGNTNTTNCGTCCATCCCGGCTATGCCAAGGACAAGATGGTGAACGCCGCCCGCATCGCCACCGAATTGGTGAGCATGCTGCCAGCCGACGAGACACCTGAAACCACCGAAGGTTACGAAGGATTCTTCCACCTCACCAGCATCAGCGGAGGCGTGGAGAAGGCACAGCTTTCCTTCATCATCCGCGACCACGACCGCGAGTGTTTTGAAAGCCGCAAGACGGAAATACAAGACATTGTGACTGCCATCAACGACAAATACGGCGAAGGAGTGGCGCAACTCGCCTTGAACGACCAATACCGCAATATGCGCGAGATGGTGGAGCCAAAGATGTATATCATCGACATCGCCAAACAAGCCATCGCAGAGGCAGGCATGACTCCGAAAGTCAAAGCCATCCGCGGTGGAACAGACGGTGCCCAACTCTCCTTCAAGGGTCTCCCCTGTCCCAACATCTTCGCAGGAGGACTCAACTTCCACGGACCTTACGAGTTTTGCCCTGTGCAGAACCTCGAAAAGGCGATGCAGACAGTGGTGAACATCTGCAAAATTACAGCAAAGGAGCTTGGCAAATAAGCCAAGCTCCTTTGCTGTTGTCCCCCATCATATCGTATGGAACGCAGGAACGAGGCACTTCTGCGTACAGAGTGCTTCCATAGCCTCTAAATCGGAGTCCCCGACATCGGTTGACCGATGTCGGGGACTCCGATTGGTCGATGTCGAGGACATCGAGTTTGAGGGGGTATTTGAGGGGAGACGAACGTACGCTAATTGACGAACGATACTTCCTAACTCACAAACAATTATTCATAACACATAATATGACTCGTACATTCCCTCTT
>WFLX010053463.1_pt1 | contig 17908 bp, 11 predicted proteins | sample 4967041 | NCBI WGS metagenome assembly WFLX01 (sample SAMN12857096, study PRJNA449069) | gut metagenome | isolation source: stool from male and female vole | host: Microtus ochrogaster | place: USA:Florida | collected 2017 | reverse complement strand
AAGAATCATCGTATGAAGAGCATCTCTCTGTACTTCGGCAGTGGCCAGAGTTCGTCATCGACGATGAGTTCGAGTTTGTCGATGTGGTATCGTATGCTTTCCAGCAGGGGTGCGACGTTGTCGTGGTATGCGATGGCCTTTTCCCGCTCGTTCTGAATCTTGTTTGCCACACGGCGTGCATCAATGAGTTTTTCTACATTCTCAGTGATGAATGTGCTGTGTTCGCTGATTCTCTGAATGAGAGCCAGGTTGTTTGCGCTGACCTTTGTCGCGGTTTCTTCGTCGAAGATTTCCTTTACCTTGTGCACGTTGTCGATGAGCATGCTCTGATACTTCGTTGCAACGGGGATGATGTGGTTCAGACAGATGTCTCCGAAGATGCGTGCTTCGATCTGTATCTTCTTGGTGTACGTTTCCTGTTTGATTTCCAGTCGTGCCTCCAGCTCAGCTTCGCTCAGCACGTTCATGTGTGTGAACATCTGAATGGTCTCGGGCTTCGTGTAGTTGTCGAGCATGACAGGTGCGCTGCTCTCCACGTCGAGTCCGCGCTTGGCCGCTTCCTGTTTCCACTCTTCGCTGTATCCGTTTCCGTCGAAGAGAATAGGCTTGCAGACCTTGATGTCCTCTCTCACGGTTTTGAGAATGGCCTTCATAGGCTCTGTTCCTGCCGCAATGAGAGCATCGACTCTCTTTTTGAAGTTGTCGAGTGCTTCCGCCACAGCGGTGTTGAGTACAATCATGGCTGCGGCACAGTTGGCCTGCGATCCGACGGCTCGGAACTCGAATCTGTTTCCGGTGAAGGCGAATGGCGAGGTTCTGTTTCTGTCGGTGTTGTCCAGCATCAGCTCGGGAATCTGTGGTATGTCGAGCGCGATGGCCTGTTTCCCTTCCAGATTGATGAGTTCGTCGTCAGTGGTGTTTTCGAGGTGCTCGAGTAGTTCCGAGAGTTGCTTTCCGAGGAAGCTGGAGATGATGGCCGGCGGTGCCTCGTTAGCTCCCAGTCGGTGTGCATTGGTAGCACTGATGATGGAAGCCTTGAGCAGTCCGTTGTGACGATATACTCCCATCAGCGTCTCGACGATGAAGGTGACGAATCTCAGGTTGTCGATAGGGTTTTTCCCGGGTCCATGCAGCAGCACCCCGGTGTCAGTGGAGAGCGACCAGTTGTTGTGTTTACCGCTTCCGTTGATTCCTGCGAACGGTTTCTCGTGCAGCAGACATCTGAATCCGTGCTTTCGAGCTGTTTTCTTCATGAGGCTCATGATGAGCATGTTGTGGTCGACAGCCAGGTTTGTTTCCTCAAAGATGGGGGCGAGTTCGAACTGGTTAGGCGCCACCTCGTTGTGCCTCGTCTTGCAGGGAATGCCGAGTTCCAGTGCCTTTATCTCGAGGTCCTTCATGAACGCAGCCACTCTTCCGGGAATTGATCCGAAGTAGTGATCNTCCATCTGCTGGTTCTTTGCGCTGTCNTGTCCCATGAGTGTCCTTCCNGTCATCAGNAAGTCCGGCCTTGCGGCATANAGTCCTTCGTCCACGAGGAAGTACTCCTGCTCCCATCCTAAGTTGCTTATCACCTTTGTGACCTCCGGGTAGAAGAACTGTGCNACGGCCGTAGCAGCCTTGTCCACGGCTTTGAGTGCCTTTTTGAGCGGTGCTTTGTAGTCGAGTGCCTCTCCTGTGTAAGAGATGAAGACGGTAGGAATCATGAGTGTGTCTCCGATGACGAAGACCGGGCTTGCGGGGTCCCACGCAGAATATCCTCTTGCCTCGAAAGTGGAACGGATGCCTCCGCTGGGGAATGAGCTGGCGTCAGGTTCCTGCTGTACGAGTTCTTTTCCGGTGAACTCCTCCACCATTCCTCCTTTCCAGTCGTGCTCCACGAATCCGTCGTGTTTTTCCGCCGTGCCTTCCGTGAGCGGCTGGAACCAGTGTGTGCAGTGTGTGGCCCCGAGTTCCATGGCCCATTTTTTCATTCCGTCCGCCACTTCGTCGGCCGTTGCCATGTCGAGAGTAGTCCCGTTGTCGATGACGTCGCACATTTTCTTGTACACCTTAGCCGGCAGGTACTTGAACATTTTCTGTCGGTTGAAGACGTATTTGGCAAAGAACTCACTGGGTCGCTCTTCGCTGTTGGGCACTTCGATGGGCTTCTTCTTGAAAGCCTCGCCTACTAACTGAAATCGTAGTGAACTTGACATAGTGATGTATTTCTATAGGGTTTATGGTTTGTGTTTTAATGCTAAATGTGGAGCTATAGTGTGCCGGCTCCCGACGCCTACTTGAGTGTGGCGAAGCGTTGCATGGCTTCCACACAGTCTTCATGACTGCCGAAGGCGGTGAGGCGAACATAGCCTTCTCCGCTGGGTCCGAATCCTACGCCGGGTGTGGTGACAATGCTGAGGCGCTGGAGCAAGTAGTCGAAGAACTGCCATGAGGTGAGGCCCTCCGGTGTCTTCAGCCAGATGTATGGCGCATCCGTTCCGCCCCATACCTGATAGCCCAAGTCGGTGAGTTGCTGTCGCATGTAGGCCGCACCTTGCATGTAGTACGCTATAGTCTGGCTCACCTGCTTCTTGCCCTCGGGGGTATAGATGGCTTCGGCTGCACGCTGCGTGATGTAGGACGTACCGTTGAACTTGGTGCANTGGCGGCGGTTCCACAGAGCATTGAGCTGTCCAAGCGCCTTCGGCACAACGGTGTAGCCGCAACGTATGCCGGTGAATCCGGCCGTTTTGCTGTAGCTGTGGAACTCTATCGCTACGTCCTTTGCGCCGGGAATCTCGTAGATGGAGTGGGGAATGTCGTCGTGCTGTATGTATGCTTCGTATGCGGCATCGAAGAGGATGAGGCTCCCTTCGTGTTTTGCGTACTCCACCCACTTGGCCAGTTCGCTGCGATTGATGACTGTGCCGGTGGGGTTGTTGGGGTAGCAGAGGTAGATGATGTCGATGTGTTTGTCGGGCAACTGCGGCAGGAAATTATTTTCGCAGTTTACGGGGAAGTAGGTGATGCGGCTCCATTTGCCCTCTGCCAGTTCACCGGCTCGTCCACACATGACGTTGCTGTCAATATAGACAGGATATACGGGGTCTGTAAGCCCGATGCTGCACTCTGTGCTGAGTATGTCGCCGATGTTGCCGCAGTCGCTTTTGGCTCCGTCACTGATGAATATCTCATCGATGTCCATGTCGATGCCGCGCGCAGCGAAGTCGTTCTCAATAATTGCCTTGCGCAGAAAGTCGTATCCTTGCTCGGGACCATAGCCCCGGAAGGTTTCGGCGTGGGCCATTTCATCTACCGCACGGTGCATGGCTTCTATGCAGGCGTTGGGGAGAGGTTGGGTCACATCGCCTATGCCAAGGCTGATAACTTTGCGTTCGGGGTGTTCCTGTTTGTATGCCTTTACCTTTTTGGCAATGTCGGAGAACAGGTAACTATTGGAAAGTTTGAGAAAATTGCGGTTAATCATTTGCAGAAAGTTTTATCGGTTCATAGTTCCATGCCGTCCATATTTCTTCGGCAAAATGTCTTTGGTCAAATGTTTGCTTTTAAGCATCAATCTCTATTGTTCCCTCGAAGGCCGTGGCGGCGGGGCCGGTCATGAGTAGGTGCTTGGTCTGTTCGTCCCACTGGATGTGGAGCGTGCCCCCGTCCATCTGTATGTCGCTATGGTGCGGACGTCTGCCTGTCACGCAGGCAGCTACAGCCGTGGCGCAGGCTCCTGTACCACATGCCAGAGTGATGCCACTGCCGCGTTCCCACACACGCATGCGGATGGTGCCGTCGGGCAATACGCTGGCGAACTCAATGTTGCAGCGTTCGGGAAAAGCCGGGTTGCACTCCAACTGCCGGCCTTCGCGCTCCACGTCAATCTCCATGACGTCTGGCACGAAGATGACAAAATGCGGATTCCCCATGCTGACGAAAGTTCCTGCGTAGCCGCCTATCGTGTAGGTGTTGTGGCTATCCTGTGCCGACTTAGTGCTGTCGAATTGCGCATTGTCGGCGAGTGCAGGGATGCCCATATCGACTGTGGCGCCTGTGCATGTTCCCTCGGCGTCAATCAACAATGTGATGATCTTGATGCCGGACAATGTGTCAACGCTGATGCGTGTCTTGTCAGTAAGCTGATGGTCGTAGACCCATTTGGCCACGCAACGCACACCGTTGCCGCACATCATGGCTTCGGAGCCATCGTTGTTGAAGATGCGCATGGAGAAGTCGGCTTTCTCGCTCTTGTTGATGAGGATGAGTCCGTCGCTCCCGATGCCGAAGTGTGGCTTGCTCCATGCTATGCTGGCTGCCGAAGGGTCGGCGATGGGGTTCTGGGGTGTATATACATAGATGTAATCGTTGCCGGCCCCGTGCATTTTGGTGAATTGTATCGTCTTCATGCCTATAGTGCGTTTTCGTGTATTCCTTTCACGGCACGACCGCTGGGGTCGTTCATCTCTTTCCATGCAGCATCCCATTCCAGCGCGATGGCAGTGGAGCATGCCACGCTGGCCTCGTGTGGGACGCTCTTGGCGGCGCTGTCGCTGGGGAAGTGCTCCTCGAAGATGCTGCGGTAATAGTATTCCTCCTTGTTCATTGGCGGGTTGATGGGGAAGCGCTCTGCCGCATGAGCCATCTGCTCGTCGGAAACCGCCTCGCTTGTAATCTGCTTGAGCGTGTCAATCCAACTATAGCCAACACCGTCCGAAAACTGCTCCTTCTGTCGCCATGCCACACTGGCAGGTAGCATGTCTTGAAACGCTTCGCGTACAATCTTCTTCTCCATCACACTGCCCGGGCACATCTTGGCCTCGGGGTTGAGGCTCATGGCAACGTCCAGAAACTCCTTGTCCAGGAACGGCACCCGGCCTTCCACTCCCCATGCGGAGAGGCTTTTGTTGGCTCGCAGACAGTCGTAGAGGTAGAGCTTGCCCAGTTTTCGCACCGTCTCCTTGTGGAACTCTTCGGCAGAAGGCGCTTTGTGGAAATAGAGATAACCGCCGAATACCTCGTCCGCTCCTTCGCCCGAAAGCACCATCTTGATGCCCATGGACTTGATGACTCGGGCAAGCAGATACATGGGCGTTGAAGCNCGGACTGTCGTGACGTCATAGGTCTCTATGTAATAGATGACATCGCGAATGGCGTCCAGACCTTCCTGTATGGTATAGTTTATTTCGTGGTGTATAGTGCCGATGAAGTTGGCCACCTCCTTGGCTTTTGCCAGGTCGGGGGCACCCTTNAGACCGACGGCGAACGAGTGGAGCTGNGGCCACCATGCATCTTTCTGCATGTCTTCTTCTATGCGCTTGTGGGCGAACTTCATTGCTATGGCGCTTGTCACACTACTGTCCAGACCGCCGGAGAGTAATACTCCGTAGGGCACATCGCTCATGAGCTGCCGCTTCACGGCATCCTCAAGTGCAATCCGCAGGTCGGTGGCAGATGCTTTGTTGTCCTTTACAACGTTATAATCCTTCCAGGCGCGCTTATACCAACGTTTCATCNCGCCGTGTCGGCTGNAGTAATAGTGNCNGGGCAGGAAAGGCTCGTACTGGTCGCAGAAGCCCTCCAAGGCTTTCAGTTCGCTACCTACATATATCTTGCCTTCGGCATCGCTACCTATATATAAAGGTATGACGCCAATGGGGTCGCGGCCGATAAGAAAGGTATCCTGTTCCTGGTCGTACAGTCCGAAAGCAAAGATGCCGCTCAACTTTTCGAATAGCCCCTCAATGAGCGTCTCGCTTTGCTCCGGCTGCTTGGCAAGGTCGGCTGCAATGTCTTGGTAGAGGGCAAGGATGCTCTCGCAGTCGCTACCCGTCTGAAACTCATAGTCACTGCGTCGACGTATGTCCTTGTGGTTGTATATTTCGCCNTTCACGCACAGGATATGCTTCCCGTCGGGGGAGATGAGAGGCTGTCCGCCCGAGAGAGGNTCCACGATGCTCAGTCGTTCGTGAGCCAATATGGCAGTCGGTCCGCTGTATATGCCGCTCCAGTCTGGTCCGCGATGGCGAAGTTTCTGCGACATTTTAAGCGCCTTCTGCCTCAGTTCCGGGCTTTGATTTTGTATGTTGAAGATTCCTACTATTCCACACATAGCACATCAGATTTAAGAGAATGATACATTTTGTCGGGTGTTTCTATTTTTGATGTTGCAAAAGTACAGCTTTTTGTTTGACTGTGCAAGCAAAAAGGCAATAAAATAAAGAAAACGGTGACAAAATGAGTTTATTTGTCTNTAAAGTGANGCTTTGTGTTAGCTGTTGCTCTGCTTTGACTGTCCGAATGGTTGCAAACGGGTGTGGTGTGTGCGTAGGGAGGAGCATCCATCCGGTTTCGTTCGATGCCTGATAGTTTGTCCGAAAGGCACAGTGGAATGCAGCATCTCTTGTGGATTTCTTTCTTTGTAGGCAATATCTTTTCCATATCTGCCGTCTTCTGTTGTCTCTTTCAAATGCACGATGTTGCCATGCGGCCTGTCATGGCGTGGAATTATTTGGTCNGTGGCAAAAGAGATGCAATACAAAAAACGGGCAGAAGACGTAATGGTCTTCTGCCCGCAATATCCTTCGTCCGAATCCAAAGAGTGACAAATCTGGNANGTTCAGTCTGCCAATGCAGAAAGGTATTTGTCCACCTTGGTAGCAGTTTGCCTGCCGCTGGCTATGGCACGTACCACCAGACTCGCTCCGTTGGCGGCGTCGCCTGCGAAGAAGACGTTGGCAGGACAGCCGGGATGCTGCGGTTTCAGGAATCCCATGGCCAGGAAGACGAGGTCGGCCTTGATGATTTCCACCTCGCCGGCCTCTACCATGATGGGACGTCCTCCTTCCGGATTCGGTTTCCAGTCGATGGGCTGTATCTTCACGCCCGTCAGTTTTCCGTCTTTCCCGATGAACTCCAGCGTGTTAATGTTCCAGCGGCGTGTGCATCCCTCCTCGTGGCTGCTGGTGGTCTTGAGTATGACGGGCCAGTTAGGCCAGGGTGTAGCATCGTTGTGTCCGACTGGCGGTTTGGGCATAATCTCNATCTNTGTGACGCTGTTGCATCCCTGACGGTGAGCTGTGCCGATACAGTNNCTGCCTGTGTCGCCGCCGCCAATCACCAGTACATCCTTGCCGTTAAAGCCGCCTCCTGCACCTCCCAAAGGTAGGGATGGGTCGCCAGTGGAGGCTATTTCGCCTGTGAGAATCTGGTTTTGCTGCGCAAGCAGTTCCAGAGCCAGATAGACACCTTTCAGGTTGCGGCCCGGGATGTTGAGGTCGCGTGCCTGCGGTGTGCCTGTGGCAATGACGTAGGCATCGTACTTGCTGCCAAGCTGTTTCTCAATGTCTGCTTCCGTGATGCTCTCACCTCCTTCGGGATACTTCAAAGGAGTTCCGTATATGAACTTCACGCCTTCCTGCATCATGACATCAATACGCCTGTCGATGATTTTTTTGTTCAACTTGAAGTTGGGAATGCCGTAACGCAACAGTCCGCCTGCTGCTTGGCGCTTATCGAAGACGGTGACTTCGTAGCCCATATAGTTGAGCTGGTTGGCCGCTGCCAAGCCGGCAGGGCCTGCACCGACTACCGCCACGCGCTTCCCGTTGCGCACGGGCGATTCTATCGTCACATACCCTTCCATATATGCGCGTTCGGCAATTGCCGCTTCGTTTTCGCGGTTCGTAACGGCCTCGCCTGCGCTGTGATACAACACGCAAGCCTTCTCGCACAGGGCGGGGCAGATGCGTCCGGTGAACTCGGGGAAGTCGTTCGTCTTCTTCAGAATCTTGTATGCTGTTTCCCATTCTCCATGGTAGAGGGCGTCGTTCCATTCAGGGTTTTTGTTGCCCAGCGGACAAGCCCAATGGCAGAAAGCCACGCCGCAGTCCATGCAGCGGCTTGCCTGCTCCTGACGGTCCTTACTGTTCAGCGTCTGTTCCACTTCCCCGAAATCATGTATGCGGTCGTGGACAGGTCTGTATCCAGCCTCCTTGCGGGGTACTGTCAAAAATGCTTTTGGATTTCCCATTGTATTAAAAAGTGACGTTTTGTTATAGGTTAGTAGTCCCGCTGCATGTCGGCAATCTTCTGTTGCAGTTTGGCCATCTTCTCTTCTTCAAGCACGCGCTTGTACTCTATGGGCACTACTTGGATGAACTCTTCCACATAGCGGTTCCAGTCGTCGAGCATCTTGCCGGCAAGGGCAGAACCCGTATATAGATAATGTTTGCGTATGAGTTCCTTCAGTTCCTTGCGATGCGATGTCTCTTCAACGAGGTTGATTTCCACCATGTCCATGTTGCAGAAGTAGTCAAAGTTGTGGTTCTTGTCCCAGACATATGCCACGCCTCCTGACATTCCGGCTGCGAAGTTGCGTCCGGTCTCGCCGAGCACCACCACNCGTCCGCCGGTCATGTATTCGCAGCAGTGGTCGCCGGCACCTTCTATGACAGCAATCGCGCCTGAATTGCGTACGCCGAAACGTTCGCCTACTCTGCCGTTGACNTATAACTCACCTGTGGTGGCACCGTACAATCCGGTATTGCCTGCAATGATGTTGTCCGATGCTACGAAGTCAGAATTGCTGCGCACGGGAGGCAGTATGCTGATGTGTCCGCCGCTCAGCCCCTTTCCGAAATAGTCGTTGCACTCGCCTTCAAGCTTCAGATTGACGCCNCTGACGGCGAATGCTCCGAANCTNTGGCCGGCAGATCCCTTGAACTTGATGTTGATGGTGTTGTCGGGCAGCCCTTCCTCGCCATACTTTTTGGCAATGATGCCGCTGAGCATTGTGCCGACGGCGCGGTCGGTGTTGCGGATGGCATAGTCCAAGTTGACTTCTTCCTTTTCTTCAATGGCTCGGCCACAGGCTTTGACAATCTCTTCGTCNTTTANTCCGGTCACTTTGGTGTATGTGCCGCGGTCCCAGTACAAGGGTTTGTCGCTGTCCATGCGGGTGAGCATGCGGCTGAAGTCGATAGTGCCCAACTTGGTGTCGGTGTCATGGGGCAGAGTGCAGAGCAGGTCGGTGCGTCCGATGATATCCTTAAGTCTGCGTACCCCAATCTCTGCCAGATATTCCCGCACCTGCTCAGCCAGGAAGGTGAAGAAGTTGACGACGTATTCACTCCGTCCCATGAAGCGGGCACGCAGACGTTCGTCCTGAGTGGCGACGCCCACGGGACAGGTATTGGTGTTGCACTTGCGCATCATCACGCATCCCAGCACGATGAGGGGAAGTGTGCCGAACGAAAATTCGTCAGCTCCCAGCATGGCCATCACAATGACGTCGCGGGCTGTCTTGAGCTGTCCGTCAGTCTGTAAGCGCACCTGCTGTCGTAGGCCGTTGAGTACCAGCGTTTGCTGTGTCTCGGCCAACCCTATTTCAGGACTGATGCCTGCAAATCTCATGCTGCTGGCAGGACTTGCGCCCGTGCCGCCCTCCGCGCCGGAGATGACGATGAGGTCCGCCTTGGCCTTTGCCACACCTGCGGCAATGGTGCCGACACCGCTTTCTGCTACGAGCTTCACGCTGACGGCGGCCGTGGGGTTGACGTTCTTTAAGTCGAAGATGAGCTGTGCTAAGTCCTCGATACTGTAAATGTCGTGGTGAGGTGGCGGCGAGATTAACGATATACCCGGTATGGCATTGCGCGTCTTTGCAATAATCTTGTTCACCTTGAATCCCGGGAGTTGTCCGCCTTCGCCGGGCTTTGCACCTTGAGCCACCTTAATCTGTATCTCCTCGGCATTCACTAAGTATTCCGTTGTCACACCGAATCGTCCGCTGGCTATCTGCTTTGTCTTGCTGCTGAGTGAAACGCCGTCCACACTGCTGTGGTAACGGGCATTGTCCTCTCCGCCTTCGCCTGTGTTGGATCGTGCGCCGAGTTTATTCATTGCCAGAGCCAGTGCTTCGTGCGCCTCTATGCTCAGTGCACCGAATGACATGGCGCCTGTAACGAAATGGCGCACGATGCTTTCCGTTGGCTCCACCTCATCGAGAGGCAGAGGAGTGGCAGCACGTTTGAAGTCGAGCAGGTCACGCAGGAAGATCGGTTTCTCCTTGTTGTCTACTGTCTGTGCCCATTCCTTGAATTTCTTGTACGAGCCGATGCGGGTGGCAATCTGTAGGTTGGCAATGGTTTCGGGGTTCCATGCGTGCTGTATGCCATCCTTGCGATAGTTGAACAGACCGTTGTTAGGAAGGAACTCATTGATTTGCGCAGGCTTGAACGCCTCGTTGTGGAGCTTAATGGCGTCAGCAGCTATGTCGCGCAGTCCAATGCCGCCTATTGTGCTGACTTCAGTGCCGAAATAGCGGCGCAGCAGGTCTTCGCTCAGTCCGATGCTCTCGAAGATTTTTGCTCCACGATAGGATCTGATGGTAGATATGCCCATCTTGGACATAATTTTCTTTAGTCCTTTGTCGATTGCTTTAATGTAGTTCTTCTCTGCAGTGGCGTATTCTTCCTGTATTTTGTTCTTCTTAACCAAGTCATCAAGCACGGCGTATGTCATGTATGGGCAGATGGCGCTGGCACCGTAGCCGAGGAGCAGGGCGGCGTGCATCACTTCGCGTATTTCGCCGCTTTCCACGATGAGTGCCGTCTGTACGCGTTTCTGCACATTGATGAGGTAGTGGTGTACGGCGCTTACTGCCAGCAGCGATGGAATTGCGGCATGCGTGAGGTCAATGTCGCGGTCGCTTAGTATGATGTAGTTCACGCCCTCGTCCACCGATGCTTCGGCCTGTTTGCACAAGTCTTCTATTGCTTGGCGCAGTCCGCCGGCTCCTTTTGCTATTTCGAACAGCATGGGCAGCTTCTGTGTCTTGAAGCCTTTGTAGCGAATGTTGCAGAGGATGTCCAGTTGTGTGTTGGTGAGTACTGGCTGAGGCAGGCGCACCATCTTGCAGTTCGACTCATCGGGAGTGAGNATGTTNGTCCCTANGGCACCNNTGTATTCGGNTAACGACATTANCAGTTCTTCGCGGATAGGGNCGATGGCCGGGNTAGTGACTTGAGCGAACTGCTGACGGAAGTAGTTGAAGAAAATCTGCGGTTTGTCGCTGAGCACGGCCAGTGGCGTGTCGTTACCCATAGCGGCTACGGGCTCCTGTCCTGCTGTGCACATCGGGATAACGGTCTTGTCGATGTCTTCCTGTCCGAAGCCGAAATTGATGNGNTTACGTTCGAAGTTGGGCACNCTGTTCTCCACCTNTCTTCCGCNCTTTAGCTTTTCNAGCTCTATGCGGTTTGTGTTCAGCCATNGGCGGTAAGGGTGTTCGCTTTGCCNGCTTCTCTTTTATCTCGCCGNNATAGTATATTTTGCCTTCCTTTGTGTCAATGAGAAGTATCTTGCCGGGCTGTAGTCGCCCCTTGCTGACAATCTCGGAAGGGTCGAAGTCCATTACGCCAACCTCGCTGGCCACCACCATCATGCCGTTTTTGGTGATGGTGTAGCGGCTTGGACGCAGTCCGTTGCGGTCGAGCATGCCGCCTGCAAAGCGTCCGTCGCTGAACATTAGGGCAGCAGGTCCGTCCCAGGGTTCCATCAGGATGGAGTAGTACTCATAGAAGGCCTTGAGGTCTTCGGATATGGGGTTTTTATCGTTGAAACTCTCCGGCACAAGGATGGCCATGGCCTGTGGCAGCGAGAGTCCGCTCATGACAAGAAACTCGAACACGTTGTCCAGACTGGCAGAGTCCGACATTTCTTCCTGTAGGATGGGGCGTATCTCCTTAATGTCGCCCAGAGTGGGAGAGGAGAGTACGCTCTCGCGTGCCTTCATCCATCCGCGGTTGCCGCGCACGGTGTTTATCTCGCCGTTGTGGCAAAGGTAGCGGAATGGCTGTGCCAACTTCCATTTTGGGAACGTGTTGGTGGAGAAGCGAGAGTGGACCAATGCCAAACCACTGGTCAGGTAGTTGTTCGAAAGGTCGGGGAAATAGCGGCGCAACTGACCGCTTGTGAGCATACCTTTATATATTATGGAGGTGCAACTCAGCGAGCNGATATAGAAGTCTTNCTCCTTTATGCGGTTNTCTATCTTCTTTCTTNTTTTGTAGNGTTTGCGTTCCAGAGGTNCTTCCTCATTGGTGGCTGCCGACTGGCCGGGCTGTGTCTCGGTGACGAAGATTTGCTTGATATCGGGTTCTGCTTCGCGTGCACCGACTCCGAGCACATCGGGATTTGTCGGTACGTTGCGCAGGTGCATGAGGTTCAGTCCCTCACGCTCTATCTCTTCTATCATCACCTGTAGNATGTCCTGTTGCTTGTCGTTGTCCTTTGGCAGGAACACGAGGCCNGTCCCGTAGCGTCCCTTTTCGGGCACAGGGATGCCTTGCAGCAGAATGAACTCGTGTGGTATCTGTATCAATATACCGGCACCGTCGCCGGTCTTGTCGCGTGTCTCCGCACCACGGTGCTCCATGTTTTCCAGCACCTTCAGTGCGTTGTCCACCAGTTCGTGGCTTTTGCCGCCATGGATGTTTACCACCATGCCCACACCGCAGGCATCATGTTCGTTCCCGGCATTGTAAAGCCCAATCTGTTTCGGTTGTTTGTTTCCCATATGGCAGTTCTGTTTGTGTATCCTTACTTAATGTTGACGAAACAAGTGAAATTCTTTCTTTTTGCTGGTTGCTGCTGCAAATGTATGACAAAATATCGAAACTGNCAAGTTCTTTGCGGAAAATTGTAAGCAAATGGGTTAAATATGCCGGCAGTTTGCCGTTAACCGCTGCAATNCGTCGCTTAGCAATTCCCTGTGCGTCTTCATGNAAGGCGCACTTGCCGTGTTCGGCATTNGTGTGAGATAAAGAGGGGAACTCTATCATCGCGACAGTGCTCCCCTCGGAATTTGAAACAACCAACAAAATTAGTTATAGGCGCTTTCGCCGTGTTCGTAAATATCGAGTCCTTCTTCTTCTATTCGCTTGTCGCAGCGCAGGCCGTGCGTATATTTGATGATGTTGAAGATAAGCATGCCTGCCACGAATGCGAATGTTGCTACCGCTGCTGCGCCGAGAGCCTGCACGCAGGTGTCGGCTTCCACGCCATTGATGCTGCTGTTGCAGAACACACCCGTCAGAATGGTGCCGAGCAGACCGCCTACACCGTGTACGGATACTGCTCCCACGGGATCGTCTATCTTTAAGGTTTTGTCAATGAAACCTACGGAGAAGCACATTACGACGGACACCACTGCACCAATCAAGGCGGCGGCCCAAATGTCAACGCAGTCGCAACCTGCCGTAATGCCTACCAGACCGGCCAGTATGCCGTTGCAGAGCATTGACAGAGACGGTTTGCCATCGACAGCCCATGTGTAGACCAGTGCGGCTATGCCGCCTGTGGCGGCAGCCATGTTGGTGGTGACGAAGACGTGCGACATACATACGGCATTGGCGTACCCCGTGGCGGCCACTGTGGAGCAGGGGTTGAAGCCGAACCAGCCTAACCACAGGCAGAATACGCCCAAGGCGCAGAGTGTCAGGTTGTGCCCGGGAATGGCGCGTGACTTGCCGTTCTTGTCGTATTTGCCGATGCGCGGACCCAGTACGATGGCGCCTGCCAGAGCCAGAGCACCGCCGCACAGATGCACTACCGTAGAGCCGGCGAAGTCGTGAAATCCCATCTCTGCCAGCCATCCGCCGCCCCATGACCAGTGCCCTTCGATGGGATATATCAAGGCACTGATGAGTATGGAGTAGACAATGTACATCGAGAACTTCGTGCGTTCTGCCATAGCCCCCGAGACGATAGTGGCCGTCGTGGCGCAGAATGCTGTCTGGAAAATGAAGGTACACTCGGCGGGGATGTTGCTGTCGGAGCCTATGAAACCGAAACCTTCCCATCCGAACAGTGCGTTGCCGGCGCCATACATGATGCTGAAGCCCAGTATCCAGAAGAGAACTGTGCCGAACATAAAGTCCACGAAGTTCTTCATCAGGATGTTCGCCGTATTCTTTGACTGTGTCAGGCCGGCCTCGACGAGAGCGAAACCGGGCTGCATCCAGAACACCAGCATGGCGCCCAACAGCACCCACAGGGTGTCCAAACCGTTCACATAATCCTTTGACTCCTCGATGACGGGAGTCGCTATATCTAAAAACATCATAACGATACTAATTATTGATTCTTACTGTTGACTGTGTTTATAGGCGAAGGGATTCCTGCGTCTACCACCGTAGCCGGGGCTTGGTGCNATTCTGCCCAAAGCGATAACTTGCCATNCCGGCGGCATGGCNGCTTTGCCGGAAACGCTTTCTNTGCCCTTTTCTCGGGCATCATGAACCGAAAGACCCCGTGTTCACTTTTTGTCCCTCAGCACGGTGTCGCCGTTCTCTCCGGTGCGGATGGACCACACGTCCAGCACTTCGGAGACGAATATGCGCCCGTCGCCCACCTCGCCGGTGTGTGCCACCTGCTTGATGACGTTCACAGTGCTCTCCACAAACATTTCGCGGCACACTATGGTAATCTTCATGCGCTCTATCACGTCCGTGCTGTACTGCACGCCACGATATATTCTCTCCTGCCTGCTCTGCCCTATGCCGTGCACGGGATGATATTCAAACCAGTCGATATCGGAGTTGAGCAATGCCTCCTTCACTTCCTCGAACTTNGTCTNTCTNATGATNNCTTCANTTTTTNTNATNTTGTTTNCATCTTNTGTTTATGTATTTTATAGGCGCTGTGCAAACCGTGCACTGTGCGCGTTCGCATCGTTCACTCTCAAAAAACCTTCAGGCCGAATCCTCCCACGAAGAAGAAATTCTTGCCGGATGGGTTGGCAATGGCTTGCGCGAAGACGGGCAGCGTGAAGTGCGGAAGCCGGATGTCGTACTTCGCCTTCAGTGCAGCCTGATTGATGTGGAACTTGTAGCTGCCGTCGGCGGCGTAGAAATCGGTGCTGTAGGGCACNGCNCCCAACGATGCCGTCCAGTCGAGTTTGGCCAGTTTGAAGGGAGCCTCGAGCAGTACATAACTGCTGTAAGCCCGCCTGCCGGTACGGGTGTGGCCGTCGTTGCCGGCAAAGTTGGTGAACCAGTCCACGCTCACGAAGCCGAAGTCGAAGCCTATGTTCGCCTCAAACACATGGGCCGTGTTGTTATTTGTGTACTGAAAGAACGGTTTGCCGCTGTTGAAGAAATAGTAGTCGGTGATGCCGATGTGGAATTTCTTGAAGGTGTAGCCGGCCATGATGTCGATTTCTTCCTCCGTGCTTTTGAACTCTTCGTTGGGGGCAAGTGCAAACGACCCCCAGGCGCCAAGGCTTAGTCCCTTCCAGCTTACGCCTGCTGTGGGCTGAAGGCTCACACCGCCGGCTTTCTGTCCGCGCCAGATGTAACCNGTCACGAAATCCATGCCCAAAGTTGGNTCCGCCTTCTCTGCTTCGCATGTTGCAGCAGCCTCCTCTGCAAACATGCAGCAGCTCATGCAAAACATGATGCTGACAATAAACAATCTCTTTACCATAAAATAACGTTTTGCCAATAAAATGTACGTCAATTCATTTAATCGCGCTGCAAATGTACGGCAAAACTATCAAAATGCAAAGAATAATACAAAATAAGTTTCAAAGTGTTATTAAAAATTATGTCGCTCGTTCATATACATTATTTATAATATGAGAGAGCTTTCTATGACAAACGCCATTTGCATATAGTGCTCTCTTCTGTGCACGCCGCACCATGNCGGGTATCCCTCCTGCGTGTCCTGTGTGGGGCAACGCCGCGTGTTGTATGGCCTTGTGCGGCNTTCCGTGAGGTNTTGTGNGGCATGCTGTACGCTCCNGNGCGGCGTGCCGTATGGGGCGGCCCGNTGTGGCACGTCGTGACAGCCGCCCTGCNGGCGTTGAAGTTGTGCCGACCGATGTGTGGCGGAGCNTCCGGTTTAGGCGTCANATGAGCTTTGCAANCGGCAGTTAGCTCTGCTGGAGNCCGGATTCGTTTCATATTCAACAAAAGCGTAACAAAAAGTCCGAAAAATTTGCACAGAACTAACAAAANGCTTAACTTTGCAGTCGAAAATAAGAAAAGTGTTAACCTCTATGACGTATGGAAACGCTTAAACATGAGTGCGGTATAGCAATGATTCGGCTGCTAAAACCGCTGGAATACTACGAAGAGAAATACGGCACGAAAGATTATGCGCTCGGCATGCTCTATCTGATGATGGAGAAACAGCACAACAGAGGGCAGGAAGGTGCCGGCATAGCATGCGTCAAACTCAATCCCTCTCCCGGCCATGAATATATGTTCCGCGAGAAGGCAATGGGGAAAACAGCCATTACGGAGATTTTTGCATCTGTGAACCAACAGATACATGCACCAAGCGAAGATGGCCCATCGGACATTACCCCCTTCAGGGGAGAGTTGCTGATGGGGCATCTTCGGTATAGTACCACAGGCAAAGCCGGGCTGAAGTATGTCCATCCCTTCCTGCGCAGAAACAACTGGAAGGCGAAGAATCTTTGTCTGTGCGGCAACTTCAACATGACGAACATCGACAGGGTGTTCGACAAACTGACCGAGCAGGGAATGTGTCCGCGCGTGTATGGCGACACCTACATCATGCTGGAATTTCTCGGGCACAGGCTGGATCGCGAGGCAGAACGCAACTACATCATAGCTAAAGCAATGGGCTATGAGGGGCCGGACATCACNCGCTACATCGACGAACACATNGATGTGCGCAATGTGCTGAAGACGTCTATGCCCTATTTCGATGGCGGCTATGTGGTGTGCGGCATAACGGGAAGCGGCGAGATGTTCTGCATGCGCGACCCCTGGGGCATACGTCCGGCCTTCTATTATGCCGATGACGAAGTGGTGGCCATAGCGAGCGAGCGGCCGGTGATACAGACCACGTTCAACTTGCAGGCAGCGGNNGTTAATGAATNGCNGCCGGGGCAGGCCATCGTCATCAATCATGAGGCGAAGATGTCCCTGTCGCAGANTATTCCGGNAAAGAAGTATGCCGCCTGCTCGTTCGAGCGCATATATTTCAGTCGTGGCAACGACTGTGACATCTATCAGGAGCGTAAGATGCTGGGGCGACAGTTGCGTTCGGCCATTCTCAAAGCCATCGACAATGATGTTGAGAACACCGTATTCTCCTACATTCCCAACACANCCGAGGTGGCATTCCTCGGCATGNTAGANGNCTTNCAGGAGTTGCACCGGACNATAAGAACGGAGAAGGTTGTGTCGAAGGACATNANGTTGCGCACCTTCATTACGGNAGACAGTTCGCGCAATGACTTGGCCGCTCATGTGTATGACATCACATATGGCAGCGTATGCGCCGGCAAGGACAATCTGGTCATTATAGATGACAGCATTGTGCGCGGAACGACTTTGCGCGAGAGCATCATCAAGATTCTGGACAGGCTGCATCCGCGCAAGATTGTCATAGTGAGTTCTGCTCCCCAGATTCGTTATCCCGACTTCTACGGCATAGACATGAGCAGGATAGGCGACTTCATTGCTTTCCAAAGTTGCGTGGCGCTGCTCAGGGAGCGCGGCATGGACGGCCTGCTGACAGAGGTTTACGAGCAGTGCAAGAAGACGGTGAACGATGGGGAAGGGGACAATCCCCTGCGCAGACTCTACGAGCCCTTCACGCCGGAGGAGCTGAACAGCAAGATGGTGGAGATACTGCGTCCGGCAGGCGTCACCACGCCCATAGCATTGGTGTTCCAGAGCATAGAGGGGCTGCATGAGGCGATTCCCAACCATCCCGGCGACTGGTACTTCAGCGGGCATTTCCCCACACCGGGCGGTCTGCGGCTGGCATGCGAGAGCTACACGAGGTGGTATGAGACGCAATGTGCCACACCATCGGTGAAGAAATAGACACGCCAAGATAGGCATCAAAACCGGATATGAAATACAGAGACTCTGACAAC
>WFLX010183032.1_pt1 | contig 17911 bp, 12 predicted proteins | sample 4967041 | NCBI WGS metagenome assembly WFLX01 (sample SAMN12857096, study PRJNA449069) | gut metagenome | isolation source: stool from male and female vole | host: Microtus ochrogaster | place: USA:Florida | collected 2017 | reverse complement strand
CCGACTCGGGATCTTCACCACCCTGCGCCTCTTCACCCCCGCCTTCTGGAAGCGATAGGACAGGATCAGGCTAGTATTTTTTGATTGCAGCGATAGCAGCGTTCATTTCCTGCGGCGTAAAGGTGAGTTTTTCTGCTTTTGCCTTTTTCATCATNGGCATTAGGTAGNCCATCATTTCCTTTTGACTTTTGCCNTGTCCGTNANCAAATAATTGTCCTAGGAATTCCAGNNTTTTTTCTGGAATATNCTTAACAAGTTCATCTGACANCCAAGCAGGTTTATTTTTGTNGTCCATAAAATTAAATCCTCGCTTTCCGTGTTGTGTTTAGTTTTGGTTTTTTATGATTGGATTGATTGTTATGATTTGTTTTGAAACAGGTTTGCGAGCTGTGAAAAATCCATGCCGGCAAGCCCCGACATGAAGTCCATGCTGCCGTTTTCCTCGCTGCCTGTGCCAAAGGGAGAGCCCTCGGGAAACATTTCCTGCATCATTTGAATCATTTGCATCATTTCCTGCATATTTTCAAAATTTTGGTACATGGAACGCATTTGTCTTATGTTTTCCTGTTCTGCCGGGGCACATAGAGGGAGTATTTCATCACAAAGCTTCATTGCATCAAAGCTTTCTTCATGGGGCAGACTGTCTAGAGAGGCGTAAGGGTATTTTTTGAAAAACCATATAGTATACTGTAATTCCATAAGCTTGATGTAAATTGCAAGATTTTTCTGGCTGGAGGGAGCTAAATAGGTAAGAAGTATTTTCAGCATTTTTAAACGGTTTGTTGTAAAAAGCGTATCAAAAGCCGTGACTTTGCCCAGTTCTTTTTCGTCCATAGCTGCCTCCTTGTTTTTGCAGTGCTTCATTCTATCCTATGTATCAGTTACAATCCGTATGCTTTCGGAGTTGTAGAAAAATAGGCTCCCGAGGGAGCCTATGCAAAAGAAGAAAAACTACATATTAGCAGCCACAGCCGTTGTTGCCGCAGCCACAGCCGTTGTTGCCGCAGCCATTGCTAAAGAAGCTGGAAAGAAGGAGAATCCAGATCAACCATTCGCAGCTGTCATTACCGCAGCCATCGTTGTTTCTGCCGAAAAGGCCGTTGCCGCAGCCACAGCCGCAGCCGTTGCCGCCGAAGAAGTTACCGCCGCTGAATAATAATAAAAGGATAATCCAGGAACAGTTTCCTCCAAAGAATCCATTGTTGCAGCATGCGTTATTATTTGAGCAGCCGCAGTTGGTAGCAGTTAAATCACTCATTGTTTTATTGCCTCCAAGTTTTATTTATGGTTTATTCTATGCACGGTGGCATGTCAATGTTTCCAGAAGATTTTATGGATTTTTTTATTGTACTTTAGTACCATATGTGGATAAAAGACTTGCATAAATTTCAACATATAGTAAAATAAGAGTAAGGTAACATTGCAGTTATTTTACATATATAAGGAAGAGGTATGGAAGAAAGGAAATTTGTTGTAGAGGGCAGGCAGTTCCGCACCGAGGCTGAATATAAACGTGCCCTGCGCGATAAAGAAGTAATAGATAAGCTGCGTAAGCAGATCTCGGGCAGTAATTCTGAGCAGCTGATAAAAATGAAAAGTGACCTGAAGGAAGGAAAATATCATTTTTTTACATTGCTGGGACAGGATTTTGAAGAAGAGCTGGAGGAACTGACAGCTGCAGGCAAGAAGGGTAACCTTAAAAATAAAAAGAATGTCGGCAGGGCGGGCATAGGCAGAAAGGCAGCAGGCAGACAAAAGAATGCACCGCCGGAAAAAAAGTCCAAGGAAGAGGAGGAAAGACTGAATGCCATTGCATTAAAGGAGCTTCAAAAAAGGGAGAAAAGACGCCGCATACTTTTAGTTTTATGCAGTATTCTCGCAGTAGGGTGTCTGGGTTATTTTTCGGTATATTCATATTATGATTATAAGACCAGAACCGGTTATGAGCAGCTTAGCGAGCTTAAAGAGAAGCCGGTGATCGGTCAGGCAACGGCAACGGAGCCTCCCCCGTTACAGACAGTGCATGTTAATCTGGATGGGGAACAAGAGCCGAAAGAAGTGCTGGAAGAATATAAAAATTTATTAAATAAAAATAAAAAGCTAATCGGATGGCTCAAAATTGACGATACAAATATAGATTACCCTGTTATGCAGACTTCTGACAATGAATATTATCAGAATCATAATCTGAATCAGGAATATGATAATAATGGTTCTATTTTTATGGATAAGGATTGCGATGTGCTAAAGCCCAGCACAAATTATATTCTTTATGGGCATCACATGAAAAGCGGTCGGATGTTCGGAAAGCTTGATTCATATGCATCTGAGGATTATGGTGGGAAACATCCCTATATCCAGTTCGATACCATTTACGAAAAGGGTCTGTATCAGGTAATGTATGTATTCCGTTCAAGGGTATACAGTGAGGAAGAAATTGTTTTTAAATACTATCAATTTATAGATGCATTGAGTGAACAGGAATTTAATTCCTATATGCAGGAAATGTCGGAAATGTCATTGTATGATACANGCGTNACCGCACAGTATGGGGATCAGCTTTTGACATTATCNACCTGTGATTATCAGGAGAAGAACGGCAGGTTTGTGGTNGTGNCAAAAAAGGTGNCAGCAAAGGAGTAAGAAAANTGTCCAAGGCTATTAAGAAAAAAAACAGAAGATTAAAAAGGACAGTGCGTAAGACCTTAGGTGCGTTATTTTTGGCATCTGCACTGGTAGTGGCGGCAATTCCGGTAGAGAATCTGCGGGCGGATGAGCCGGGGAATGCAAGACCGTTAAAGGTTACGGTGGATGTGGAAAATTGCAGGATTCCCATTGTTGATATAGGAGAGACTATCTATACTACCGGCGACGGCAGATTTCAGTTTGCATATGTGAGTACTAATGATGCGGCGGCAAGTAATAAAGTGGCAGTAATATTGGGATATGACGGCGGAAGATTGGAGGGCGGTGTCCTTACGATTCCTAATGAAGTGGATGCGTATCTGAAATATTCCGAGAATCTGGGTACCACTGTCGGATATTGTGCCGTGGGAAAAAGCGGAAATTTCCTGTTTTATGAGGTTATCGTAGAGAAGACAGATGATTTCGGCAATGTGATAACGGAGGATGACTTAAATAAGCCTGTTTTGGATGANGAGGGAAATCCCATGAGAAATCCTGTTACNGGTGAGTTCATCTTTGAGCAGAAGCCGGTGTATGAGAAGCAGTATAAGCCCTGCTATTATACGGATTACTCCAAGTGGAGCGAGCTTGAAGTAGATGAATTTTATTATCAGACGGGCACTACAACCGTTTCCGGCGCGGAGGTTCCCCGGTATTCACTTACGGAGAATTCTACCGTTCAGCGAATTCAGGCTGCCGAGGTAAAATATATCGGCAACCAGACCCTGATTGCGGGAACGGGAGAAGATGCCGGTACCTGGACCGTGGCTCCAGGTTATGTGGATGCACCGGAGAAGGGAATTTTCCGAGGGGAGAAAGCCGGAAATATCGAAATTCTTCATGTAGGAGCCGACCTGAGTGGTATCGGTAATTATGCATTTAACGGTTGTACTAACTTAAGCAGCATTACCTTGCAGAACGGCTTGGATACCATCGGTAATTATGCTTTTGCCAATTGTGTTAATTTGGAAGAAGTCAATGTGGAATTGACGGCTATGATTACTACTATCGGTGACCATGCTTTTTACAACTGCAAGGGGCTGACTTCTTTCAAGATGCCCAGACAGGTATCCAGAATCGGAGATTCGGCATTTGAGGGCTGTACCGATTTGGTGTCAATCGAGTTGTGCGGTGAAGGAAAAAACGTACAGTTAAATACTTTAGGATACGATGTGTTTAAAAGTTGTTCCAGTTTAAAGGAAGTAGTGCTGCCTAACAGCTATGAGGAGAATAATCTGGATATCAGCATGTGGGAGGGCTGCACCTCTTTAGGGCATATTACGGCACAGAGCGGAAAGGTGAATTTTGTTGAAACATCGGGCGGGAATTTTACTTTCAAGGAATTTAAGGATACCGTACCGGATACCTTCTATTTTGAAGGAATGAAAAATTCGCCCTTGCACTTTACCTCCACGGATCAGACGATAGCGTTTAAGTATCTCAACGAGGATGTTTATGAAATTACAATTGAGAATGATGAAGGGCAAAAGGCTGTTTATCAGGTGAATTCCGAAAACCAGCTGATTTATTGTGACATATCATCGGGTATGTCGGAGGTGGAGATGCCGTCTACGATTGGACCTTATCAGATTACCTCCATTTGGTCCACAAGCTTTCAGGGAAGCTGTTCGTTAGAGAAGATTACCATCCCTTCTTCAATTCGAACGATAGAGAGAAATGCCTTTAGGGGCTGCCATAATCTGAAAACAGTTATTTTTAGTGAGCCGGTTAATGTTACGACTATCGGTGACAATGCGTTTCAGACTCAGGATGTGACAATCCATCAGGCAGGTTGTAAGGATCAGACTTTGCCTTCAGAGCCGGTACTGCAATTTGTAGGACCTATTTCCTATGAATGTAAGCCTTTTACTTATGCGATGGATCCTGCCAGCAATATTAACGTGGGTTCTCAGAGACGTTCCTATATCACTTATTATAGTAGCTGGCCACAGAATCTGCAGGTAAAATACAATCCTGGTACGGATAAAAACGAACTGATTAATTATCCGACCTATAAAGAGTTAAATGATTTTAATACGTTGACATATGCTGAGGCATTGGAAAAATATCCTTATATGACGACGAAGAATGTAGAGGATTATGTAAATGCCGCAAGGGAGGCTGTTAGAAAGAATTCAGATCCTGCCCAGAGACCGACTATGACGGATTACGAGAAGGAGATTATTGACGCAGCGCTGAATATTGAGCTTCCGGAGGGCATTGAATCAATTCAGAAGGGACTTTTTACCACTAAGGAGCTTGATCCCAGCGAAGGCGGTGTATCTAAGNCGATTACGGCATANAGCCTCAATGAAANCGCAGACGAAAGCTTTAAGGATTGTTCGAATCTTACCGAGATTAGTCTTGTGGGAGGAACGACTGCCATAGGCTCCCATGCCTTTGAGGGCTGCGCAAAGCTGGAGAAGGTTTATCTTCCCAGTACGCTGGAAGAANTCGGGCTGAGACNTTTTGCAGGNTGCNGAAAGNTGAAGTATGTATCCTTCTTGGATAGCCTTAATTTTACTTGTGACAATTCTATTATTTATGAATTGGATCGAGACGGTAATAAATTTAAGATAATTGAATATCTGGAAGGAAGAGACAGCGGTGTTATTACGGCTTCGGAATTTACAGGCGTGAAAGAAATTGCCGAAGAAGCTTTTATGGATACGGATGTCAGCTCTGTGGATTTGAGAGAGTCTGAAGTACAGGAAATACCTGCGAAGGCTTTTGCGGAGACTGACAGGCTTTTTGCGGTATATCTGCCTACGACATGGAATTCTATCGTAGATTCCTCTTTCGCAGACAGTAATCTGCAATATCTGGAGATTCCGGGCAGGTTGGGATATATTGGAAATGATGCCTTTACCAATCATGATTCAGCGCTTACTTTCTATTGCGAGGACGGAAGCAGTGCCAAGATATATGCCGATAATCAAGGGATAAAGACAACTTCCAAGCCGATAGAGATTTACTATACCGTGCGTTTTTGGGATTACGGAAATAAACTGCTGGATACTCAGACCGTATTGGCGGGAGAAGATGCGGTGCCGCCTGCGGTGGAGGGAAGAGAAGGATATATTCATGTGGGCTGGGCGCCGGATTATCACGGCATAAACAGAGATATGGATATTACTGCTCAATACGAAGCGGAGGATCCGGATGCACATAAATTCAAGGTAACCTTTTTAGACCACGACGATAAGGAATTGAAGACTGTATTGGTAGCGGCAGGCGAAGATGCGGAGCCTCCCTTTGATCCGACGAGAGAGGGGTATACCTTTATAGGCTGGAGACCGTCGGTAAAGGATATTCAGGCAGATACAATCATTTATGCCCAGTATGAGAGAAATGATTCCTCTCAGTCACAGCTTACCGTGCGTTTTATTGACCATGATGACAAGGTTTTATATACGCAGAAGGTAGATTATGGTAAGGATGCTTACCCGCCTCAGAGTCCTACAAGGGAAGGTTATACCTTTACCGGCTGGAGACCGGCTCTTACCAATATTACCAAGGATTTGGATACTTATGCCCAGTATGAGAAGAACGGTTCGTCAAGCGGCGACGGAAGCGGTAATCAGGGTGGCGACGGAAGCGGTAATCAAGGTGGCAACGGAAGCGGTAATCAGGGAGGTGACGGAAGCGGTAATCAGGGAGGTGACGGAAGCGGTAATCAAGGTGGTAACGNAANCAATGGTCAGACTACCACGAAGCTNTACACATTGACGGTNCNCAACGGCAGCGGCNCGGGAAGCTATGGAGCAGGCACACANCCTATNATTATAGCAAATNACCCTGCTTCCGGTCANGAGNTNAGCCATTGGACAANAGCTCCGGCAAACACCAAGATTGCAAGTACGGTGTTGACGGCAACGGTTATTACTATGCCGGAGGGAGATGTGACTGTAACGGCAAATTATAAGGCTAAAGGAAGCTCAGGTGGCAGCACTACAGGTACCGGAAGCGGCAACACTGCCAATACAGGTTCACGTCCTAATAACAATAACGGTACGGTAAATAAGGGCGGCACTACCGTTGTAATCGACAAGAATGGCTTGTCTAATACGGGTGTGGTTTCCGCTACGGTAAACGGTTCTTCCGATAATTTTACCATTAAGATATCGGAGAGCACATCGGCATCAGAGGAGGCGGTACGCGCCCTGATGGCAGAGTACGGCGATTTGACCAATATAAAATATTTCCCTATGGATATCAGCCTTTATGATTCCACAGGAAAAAATAAAATTACGGATACGCAGGGGTTGTCCATTAGTATTACGTTGCCCCTCCCGGATTCTCTGATTACTTATGCCGGCAACAATAAGGTGGCGGGAATTGTGGACGGCAAGCTGGATAAGCTGAAACCCAGATTTACCACGATATCANGNGTGTCCTGTGTTACCTTTNCGGCGNAGCANTTTTCACCGTATGTAATTTATGTGGATNCNAACAANTTGACGGCGGGTGTGATTAATGATAATACGCCCAAGACAGGTGACGGTATTCATCCTAAATGGTTTTTATCCATAGGTCTTGCCTGTGCATCTTTTGTACTCTTTATGAAGAAAGACAGGCGCAGGCTGCAGAAGGCAAGAGCATAACACTTAAGTTACGATAAATGAACTGTAACAGTTCGGCCTTAAGGTTGAACTGTTACAAGAAACTGGAAGAGTATATGAAGAGAAAGAAAAGGCTTTGGGGTATTCTGTTTATAATAACAGCGCTTATTATTATGCAGCTTCCGGTATCGGAAGCAGATGCAGCAACATCTGCTTCCGATTTTAGAATGGAAGGAACTACATTGGTCAAGTATCGGGGCACGGAGAAAAACGTGTCTGTTCCTGATACTGTGGAAACTATCGGCGAGGGAGCTTTTGAAGATAATACTTCCATAGAACTGGNAGTTCTTCCTAAATCCGTAAAAAAAATTGAGTCATNTGCTTTTTGNGGCTGCGACAGNCNGGAAANGGTGGTGCTGGGCAAGGGGNTTACGGAAGTGGGCGACTTTGCCTTTACAAAATGTCAGGGGCTTACAGACATGTCCATTCCGGACAATATCAGGAACATAGGTATTCAAGCATTTGCTGACTGTGTAAATCTGAAGGATATTTCCATTCCTCCGGAGGTTACAAGTATTCATGAAACAGCATTTGACGGCTGCAGCAAGTTGGTAATCCATTGTGAAGAGGGAAGTTACGCAGACAAATATGCCAAGGCTTTTTATGAAAAACAGAAAGAAATGCCCGAATATGAGGATGTGCCGGAATATCCGGCAACCGAACCGGACAACATATCCGAACCGGAGATACCCGTGGTTACAATACCTATCATGCCGCCTGTGTTTACCGACGACAATTCATCACTGCTTGGCAGTACTATGGTGGTAGGCAATCAGGCAGTAGTGTTTATCGACAATACAAGTCCTACAGTTTTTGGCGGAACCGATTCAAGCAGCGGAAGCGGTGGGAACAATGGTGGCGGAGATGACGGCAATGGCGAGGGCGGAAACGGTATCAGTGACGGAGACGGCATTGATGGGCAGACNACCGANTACTTACAGANAGNCGGGCTTATTAGTAGCGGAGAGAGTATACCCAAATACAGTATTGTGGATAACAGGGTGGTTGCAGACCAAGCCTATTATCAAAACGAGGAACTTAAAAATATAACGCTACCTATGGAAATTAAGGAAATAGGGCAGTTTGCTTTTGCAAGGAGCGTCTTGGAAAGTATTTCGATACCTGACGGCGTGGAAAATATATGCTACGGAGCATTTTATCATTGTGATAATCTGTTGCAGGCGGCATTGCCTGACAGTATTATGAATGTGGAGCCCAAGGCTTTTTCCCATACCTTATGGGTAGATAATTTCCTGAAAAACGGTGACGGCGGTGATGGTGATTTCTTGATTAGTGGCGGTGTTTTGGTGGCATATCGAGGAAATTCGGCGCAAGTGACTGTTCCCGAAGACGTAAGAGTGATTGCGGCGGAGGCATTTGTAAAGCATTCGGAAATTGAGAGCCTGACGTTACCTGAAAGTCTGCTGGTTGTGGGTGAGGGTGCATTTGAAGGCTGCAGGGGGCTGAAAAACCTTACGGTGGGGAAGCATTTACAGGAGATTAAGGACAGGGCGTTTGCAGGCTGCGGCATCACAAGCTTAGAGCTTCCCGCAAGCGTTACGGATATTGGCTTGAAGGCATTTGATGATACGGTGCAGTTAAGCTTTTTGGGTGAAGCGCCTGATAGAACTTATGAAACCTCCGCACAGAGGCTTTCCAACGAGGAATATAGAATTTACGGGGAGCAGACAGGGCAGGCAGGAGTTTCGGTAGTCGGAGCGGAAAATGTTTCTGCAAGACTTAGCGGTGCCAATAAGAGCTATGTTTTGTCCGTGGAAAAGAGGACACAGAGCGTTGAAATGGAAAATGCCTTTTCCAGAAATCTTAATTCGGCAATACCGGATGGAACTGTTATCTATGATTTAAGTCTTTCAGATAATAGCAATGTTCCCTTGATTAAATTGGGAAGGCAGCTGCTTACGGTGACAATGCCGGTGCCGGAGACGCTTAGTGGGCAGGAGCTGAAGGTGGCAGCTTTGGATAGAAACGGTCAGCTTGAGCTGCTTGCCAGCGAGGTGATTTTGCTTGACGGAGTAGAAGCTGTCCGTTTCCAGACCAATCGCTTATCACAGGTTGCTGTATACGGAACGGGCGTCGCCTATGAGGATATCAGAATTGTCAATATGAGCGCTCCGAATGAGGAGAGTGATTTGGCGGCATCTCTGCAACAACAGCCTTTGCTTATCATAAAATGGTTGTTTATTGTTACATTATTCATAATAGGTACTTGTTTTGTATTGTTGAAACAAGGAACCAACAAGCTGCTCCGGCATAAAATATGATAAGTATATGCCGGAGCAGTCTTTTTTATGCAAAGAGTAAGAGAACAATTAGGGGTTTCTTTAGAATTAATACAGTCCTTGCCTAAGGATGGGGTAACAGTGGCTGTTTTGGATAGCGGAATTGCAAGTCATCCTGATTTAACAGGGAAATTGCTGACATTTCGGGATTTTGTAGATAATAAAAGGTTTCCTTATGATGACAGTGGACATGGAACACATATTTGTGGGATAATTTGCGGAAACGGTGTGCTGTCCAACGGAAATTGCCGGGGGATAGCGCCGTCGTCAAAGCTGGTGGTAGGAAAGGTACTGGATGCCAAGGGCGATGGAAGTACGGATAATATGCTTGCCGGTCTTAAGTGGGTTGAGGAAATACGCACACAGTATAATATCCGCATATTAAATATATCTGTGGGAATCGGTAATTTAAAGGAATCCAGCAAGGAGAGGGCATTACAGGAGCAGCTGGAGATTCTTTGGCAGGAAGGTATTACAGTGGNGTGTGCAGCGGGAAACAAGGGNCCGAAATCTGCTTCCATTTNTGCAATANGCGTAAATANACAGGNAATTACCGTAGGCTGCNANGACGGTGAATTTTGTAAGAATAATCCCAGAAGATGTGAAAATTACTCNGGAAGGGGAGNCTTTGGGGCAGTTCCCCGCNAACCAGATANTGNTGCGNCGGGANCCGATATTTTATCCTGCAATGCTTTTTTTAATGAGGGAGCTTATACAAGGAAAAGCGGAACTTCCATGGCAACGCCTATTGTTTCGGGCGTGCTTGCACTTGCCCTACAGAAATATCCCCAAATGACAAATGATGAGCTTAGGCAGAAGCTTACCTTCAGTGCTAGGGATTTAGGAGAAGCATGGAATAAGCAGGGCTGGGGCATGGTAGATGTAAAAGGATTATTGTCATAGATTGAGACTAAGGGTGCAATGTCAGAGTGCGCCCTTTTTTCTTTGAATTTAGTAAATTCTATTGACACACTTGGTATGATTGTATACAATTATACGAGGCGATGTGAAAGAAAAAATGTCCTTCACATCAGTGTATAAAGAAAGGTGTGGCGCAAAATGAAAAATGACGATATATTCCAGAATCGCCCTGTTACGATGAATACTCAGAACAATCTTTTAGAGATAGAGGAGCATATGTATATATTGGATGATGTAGAAAAGCCCAATGTGTTCCGTAATATGTTTCCTTATTCGGACATCCCCAAGATTCCTTTTAACGACAGAATTGTTCCTCACAATATGCCAAAGGAAATCTGGATCACAGATACAACTTTCCGTGACGGACAGCAGTCCAGAGCGCCATATACCACTGAGCAGATAGTGACAATTTATGATTATCTGCATAAGCTGGGTGGACCTAAGGGTATGATTCGTGCCAGTGAGTTCTTTTTATATAGTAAGAAAGACAGAGATGCAGTGTATAAATGTATGGAGCGGGGGTATGAGTTTCCTGAAGTTACCAGTTGGATCCGTGCCAGCAAGGAGGATTTTAAGCTGGTAAAAGAAATCGGTATGAAGGAAACCGGTATTTTGGTAAGCTGCTCCGATTATCATATATTCTTGAAGCTGAAAATGACAAGAAAGCAGGCGATGGAGCACTATTTAAGTGTTGTCAAGGATTGTCTTGAGGAGGGAATTAGCGTAAGGTGCCATTTGGAGGATATTACCAGAGCGGATATTTACGGCTATGTAGTACCTTTCTGTCTGGAGCTTATGAAGCTGATGGAGGAATACAATATTCCGATTAAGGTGCGCGCCTGTGATACCATGGGCTATGGCGTTAATTTTCCGGGTGCGGTTATCCCCAGAAGCGTTCAGGGGATTATCTATGCTATTCATACCCATGCGGGAGTGCCCCATGAGCTGATTGAGTGGCATGGACATAATGATTTTTACAAGGCGGTTGCCAATTCCACCACGGCATGGCTTTATGGCTGCTCCGGAGTAAATACTTCATTGTTCGGCATAGGAGAGAGAACCGGTAATACGCCTCTTGAGGCGATGGTGTTTGAGTATGCTCAGATCAGGGGCAATTTGAACGGTATGGATACCAGAGTGATTACAGAGCTTGCCGAGTATTATGAGAAGGAAATCGGTTATCATATTCCTCCCAGAACGCCTTTCGTAGGTAAGAACTTTAACGTCACCAGAGCAGGGATACATGCGGACGGGCTACTGAAAAATGAGGAAATTTACAATATTTTCGATACGGAGAAATTCTTGAACCGTCCGGTGCTTTGCGCTATTTCCAATACCTCCGGTCTTGCAGGTATCGCACACTGGATTAACACCTATTACAAATTAAAGGATGAAAAGCAGGTGCAGAAGAATTCCGAGCTGGTTGCGGAAATCAAAAAGTGGGTGGATGAAGAATATGCTCAGGGTCGTGTGACGGTTCTTACGGATGATGAGATTATTGCCTGCCTGAATCGTGTTTGCTTGGAAAAAAATATCAAAATCGGCGAATAAGTCAATAGGAACGAAACAAATGTAATCCGATGATTTATAGTTTAAAAATTATTGGATAAAAGAAAATAAATGTAATGAATTCAGCCATATTATTGCGGCAGAGGCAGCGATTGCCATATAAGAAGCTGCCACCAGCGATATGACAGATTGGAGATAACGTGAGTAATTATGATGTGAAGCAGGAGGTTACGGACAAGTATTCCCTGCGGGGCCGCGTGTTCCATAAGCTGAGGGAGGACATATTAAGCGGCAAATATGAAGAGTATGAGGAATTGAAGGAGGTTGCCATAGGCGAGGAGATGGGTGTCAGCAGGACTCCCGTCAGAGAGGCATTCAGGCAGCTTGAGCTGGAAGGGCTTATCCAGATAGTTCCCAACAAGGGTGCATATGTCACCGGTATTACGGAGAAGGATGTAAAGGATATTTATATGATTCGTTCCCTGCTTGAGGGGCTGTGCGCCCGCTGGGCGACGGAGCATATCACCAAGGAACAGCTTGAGGAAATGGAGGAGAATGTTTATCTGGCAAAATTTCACGCAGAGAAAGGACATTTGGAGCAGCTTGCCGAGCTGGATAATCGTTTCCATGATATTTTATACGAGGCATGTGACAGCAAAATATTGGAACATCAGTTAAAGGATTTTCATCAATATGTGCTGAGAGTGCGTAAGAAAACACTTTCCAGCGCTAACAGAGGACCAAAGTCAAATGAGGAGCATGAGCAGATTTTAGGGGCAATCAAGGCTGGAGATGCGCTTCTTGCGGAGAAGCTTGCCAATGAGCATATCATAAACGCATATCAGAACATGGTGAAAAACGGGCTTCATGAGGCATATCAGCGGTCTGAGCCGAAGGAATTATAGCTGTCTTGCAAGATTTCGTAGAGACGCAATTTTGATTTTGCGGTGCCGGCTGTCAGAATTGTTTTTGTGGGCTGTCAGAACTGTTTTTCATATTGAACAGAACCGTGAATTGTGTTAAACTGGTTACTGTATTGCTGGAATTGTGGATATTTGCAAAAACGGCGATTTATTAGTTAACTGTGCTGTCCGGGCTGTATGTTTGAAAGGTTGAGAATTCAGGAAAGGAACAAGTGCGACATGGAAAAAATTAAAATGACAACTCCCTTAGTGGAGATGGACGGAGATGAAATGACAAGGATTCTCTGGCAGATGATTAAGGAGGAATTGCTGCTGCCATACATAGATTTGAAGACGGAGTATTACGATTTGGGGTTAGAGTACCGCAATCAGACGAATGATCAGGTTACGGTGGATTCCGCCAACGCAACCTTGAAGTACGGCGTTGCTGTAAAATGCGCTACCATTACTCCCAATGCGGCGAGAATGACGGAGTACAGCCTGAAGGAAATGTGGAAAAGCCCTAACGGTACGATCCGTGCCATTTTAGACGGTACGGTATTCCGTGCACCGATTCTGGTGAAGGGGATTGTTCCTTATGTGAAGAATTGGAGCAAGCCTATTACCATTGCCCGTCATGCCTACGGTGATGTCTATAAAAATACGGAGATTAAGGTGCCGGGTGCCGGCAAGGCGGAGCTTGTGTATACCGCTGAGGACGGAACGGAGATCCGCGAGCTGATTCACAACTTTGACGGAGCCGGAATTATTCAGGGTATCCACAATACCGAGAAATCTATTTCCAGCTTTGCAAGAGCATGTTTTGGCTACGCTATTGACACGAAACAGGATTTATGGTTTGCCACTAAGGATACTATTTCCAAGAAATATGACCATACCTTCAAGGATATTTTTCAGGAGATTTACGATGCGGAGTATAAGAGCAAATTTGAGGAGCTGGGCATTGAATATTTCTACACCTTGATTGATGATGCGGTAGCGAGAGTCATCCGTTCAGAGGGCGGATTTATCTGGGCGTGCAAGAATTATGACGGCGATGTGATGTCCGATATGGTTGCAACCGCTTACGGTGATTTGTCCATGATGACCTCAGTTTTAGTTTCCCCCAGCGGTGTCTACGAGTATGAAGCGGCGCACGGCACGGTACAACGTCATTATTATAAGCATTTGAAGGGAGAGGAGACCTCCACCAACTCCATTGCGACTATCTTTGCATGGACCGGCGCATTGCGCAAGAGAGGCGAGCTGGACGGCAATCAGGAGCTTGCCGCATTTGCGGATAAGCTGGAGAAGGCTTGTATCAAGACTGTTGAGGACGGTAAAATGACAAAGAGCTTATCCTTGATTTCCACCTGTGAGAAGCCTGTGATTCTGAATAGTCTGGACTTTATCAAGGCAATCAGAGAGACCTTTGATAATTTGTAAGCAACAAGTAATACGGAGCTAAATTCTTACAAGAAATTTAAGAAATTGTAAGAATTTAGCTCCTTTTTTGTATAACGAATTTATTATAAAATAATAACAATAAGCGGTTTAAGCATGGAGGTGCAGTATATTATGAAGGGAAAAATAAGAAATTTTGTGGTAAGCGGTGTACTTATCCTGAGCATGGAGGCAAGCCTTTTTGCAGGCTGCGCTAATGACAATACCGACAACAAAGAGAGTACGGAGCCGCAGCAGACACCGTCTAAAAAGGAAATTCTCTGGCAGGAGCAGAAATTTGCTGAAGTATCTGATATTACGGAGGGTAATCCTGTCTATATTTCAGACTATCAAGAAAATTTAATCAAGGAACCTGAATTTACATATGATTATGGCAATCAGATATATACTGGTGTACACAATGACAAGCTGTGCTTTGTGACATGCTACTATGGGCAGGAGATGGAGAAAAATCGTTACTGTTTGGATACCTATGATTTAAATACTAAGGAGAGCCTGCAGACGGAGATATCTTTTGATAATCCGGAGCTTTCTGATTTTTCCCCTTGGCATTGTGAAATAATNGGANNGGGAAATATGGTGTTTTTCGCTTCAAANTGTAANCANGNTNATAGTGAGGTGANGAATTATTATGCGGTGTACATGAATGCACAGGGGGAGTGGATTAGTACATTGGATATCTATTCTGCACTGACAGAATTCGGGATTAAGATGGAGCCTCTATACATCTTTGGGGATATAGTATGTGATGATGAGGGATATTTGTATATCTGTGACTCCCAATTACCCCGTGTGGGAATCATTGACGAGACAGGTGCCCTTATAGATACCATGGAGCTTGAGGGAGCATATGACAGCAGAATCGTTTGTTCCATGAAAAGTCCTGAAGGAATACCTATATTTGAAGCTTCAGCCGTAAAGGAAAGAAAAAATACCCTGTTCTGGTATGACACGGAGAAAAAGTCTATGCAGATCCTGACAGATGCTGCTTACGATAGCATACAGGCATATTCGCGCAACTTCAATCAGTTTGGTGAAATTTACAATGTCCGGTACAATAAGATAGTGCGCTGGGATATTGCTTCGGGAACACAGGAAAGGATTTTCGATTGCAAGGGCAACGGACTGACAGAGAATACTTATTTATTGAAGTGTGTCTCCAATGCGGCGGGCGAGCTTTTCCTACTGGAGTTTGGTGAAGGTACGGCATGCATATATGAGTTTACCGACAAGCCGGTGGAGAAGGACAGTAGTATCAGAATTGCAGATATTTGTGGGTGGATGTATGATGAGGATATCAGCGCCAGTGCGGCAAACTTTTCACGAAAGAACCCTTCCTGCTACATTGAATATGAGTCGCCGGGTTCGGGGGCAGACCAGTCCGAGCTTGAAACGTATCATGACAGAATCATTGCCGAAATCGTGTCAGGTAAGGGACCGGAAATTTTGATAGTGGACGGTGATGATATGAGGATGCTTCATGAAAAGGGGGCGCTGGCTGATATTTCCGATGTTCTGCCAAAGGAGACAGAGGAACAAATATTTAAGGGTATACTCGAGGCGGGAACCATTGACGGAAAGTTGATAGGTCTCGCAAATTCAAAAAGCACGACGACTTTTTTTGTGTCTAAAAACGTGTGGACAAAGGATACATGGACGTTGGAGGACTTCGTTGATCTGGTGGAGGAAAAGGAAGGAGAGCTTGAGTTTGTTTTGGAGGGGAACAGTTATTTAAAGACTCCTACATACATTATGCATCATCTGGTGCTTGGGGATTTAAGTAATTCTCCTTTTCTTGACGTGGAGAAAGGAGANTGCCACTTTGACAGTGAGCTTTTTAAAAAGGTTCTGGAAATAGCTAAACGGTATGGAGTAATGGATCCATCCAGCATCAGGTACAATGATTATGAGGAAGAGAAAAAGGAAATGAAGGAATCGCTGGATAGCGGACATGCCATAGCGTTTGTTGAATATGTATATAACGTGACTGCTTTCAGTGATACTATGTCATTGCTGGGAGAAGATTATTATTGTGTCGGCTGTCCCACAAATGGTAAAAGCGGGAACTATTTATACTGTGACAAGTTTTTGGTAGTGAACAAAGCGGCGGAGGATATGGATATGATATATAAGTATGTTCAGTATTTTTTCAATGAAGAGAACCAGAGAAAGGCCGGAATAGACACCGTTAGGAAGGATATTTTAGAGAGCTTTGTTGTCTATCGGGAATGGGATACTAATTGGCCGTGGGCATTTAGCTTGGGAGACGGAGTCTATATACTCTTGGAGTGCAAACCGGACGGAACAAGTTACATTGAGGATTATGTGGCACTTATCGATAGCTGTGAGCCGATGCCGGTGGGAACGCAGGCGATAGAGGATATTATTGCCGAAGAAACGGAAGCTTATTTCGCAGGTGAAAAGAATGTCAATCAGACGGTGGATGTGATTCAGAGGAGAGTACAGCTGTATCTTGACGAACACAAGTAATATAAGCATCAGATGCTTGCCGGTATGGAATTTGAAAGTGTTCTATGCCAAAAGAGAGGAAGTGTGAATTAAAGTGAAAAGGATGACAATGAGCATGGCAGTCCGATTCATGGTATTATGCGGTGTATTTTCGATTGCGACAGGAATTTTTTTATCGGGCTGCGCAGGGGAGAGGGGTCCGGCAGGCGGCGATGAACAGAGAAAAAGCCAAACGGCTGGGCTTCCACGGGAAGAATTTAATTGGCAGGAGGAAAAATTTGCAGAACTCCTTGACATCACGGAGGGCAGCCCGGTTTACATAACGGACGTTAAAGAAGATTTGGTAAGGGATCCTGACTTTGCCTACGATTATGAGTATAACGGACATTATGATTTTTATGGGGATAAGGTATATATTTTTAAGGGTTATTATTTGAATGAGACGGAGGGTCACAGATATTTCCTGAATACTTATGACCTGAATACAAAAGAAACACAGTGTAGGGAGTTTATGTTCGATATTCCCCGGATACCGGATTTTAACCCGGCGCACTTTGCAGTGGCAGGGGAGGACAAGTTTGTCTTTTTTGCGGGAGCGTATGATGAAGANGATAATACACAGAATTATTATGNCGCACTTTTAAGCNGCAACGGTGAGCTATTGGNAGTCACANACATTTATCCCGCAATGCTTCAGATGGGCATACAGCTCCAGCCCCACATGATTTTAGAGGGCATTGTCTGTGATGAACAGGGGCTTATGTATCTGTGCAGCCCCGATATGCCTCAGGTTGGGGTCATAGATGAGGAGGGAACGCTTGTAGACGTTATGGAGCTTCATGGAGCGGCTTCGGTAAAGGCTGTCTGCGTAATGAAAAGCCCGGAGGGGATTCCTATTTTTGAAGTCTCGGATATGAATAACGGAAAAAATACTATGTTCCGGTATGCTTCTGCAAAGAACCATATTATGGAACGGCATCGTTTACAGTGAGGGACACTTATCTTAATACTGTAAAAGTAGATGGTAAGAAAGTCCAGC
>WFLX010205794.1_pt1 | contig 17915 bp, 23 predicted proteins | sample 4967041 | NCBI WGS metagenome assembly WFLX01 (sample SAMN12857096, study PRJNA449069) | gut metagenome | isolation source: stool from male and female vole | host: Microtus ochrogaster | place: USA:Florida | collected 2017 | reverse complement strand
TTAAAAAGCGCAAGGAAGGATTACCTGTTTGAACATATCCCACTCCGCGCCTGCATAGAGGACTTACTGGAAGATTACGGTCCGCTGTTGGAAGAAAAGCAGTTTCAGATTCAGCTTAACCTGTCTTCTGATGCGGTGGTCTATTCTGACCGGAGAGCACTTTACTTCCTCATTGGACAGATGATAAGCAATTCCATAAAATACTGTGGTGAGGACCCGGAGCTGTGCTTTTCAGCTTTCCAAAGGGATGACACCTATGTATTGAGTATCAAGGATAACGGAATCGGCGTCCGAAGCTGTGACCTGCCCTATATCTTTGAGAAGGGATTTACCGGGGATTCCGGCGAAGGAAGAAAAAAAGCCACCGGCATGGGGCTGTATCTTGCGAAGGAAACTGCGAAGGAATTAAATGTGGCCCTGAACGTCAATTCCGAGTGGGGACAGGGTTTTGAGATTCAGATTTCGTTTCCCATAGTTAAGACAGAAAAATGACAAATCATTTGTGATTATTGCTTTTCTTTAATTGGGATATAATAGTTCATCTGTTCGTATCCCATTATTTTTTGCGCAAGCGGTGATGTGATAATATTTCCCAACTCAGGGCGCGAATTATCACGTTCAAACCCATTTTCACTTAAAAACTTGTCCATTTCTGTATTCATAAGCTCCTGATCTGTTTTTTGATCTATGTCAGTTGCAACAGCATAAAGACCGCCCTGAAAAGCTATTATTTCCAATTCCGACGGAATCTTCATCCCTTCTTCAAACATATACAGCCAAACCAAGTCATCTCCTGCCCAATACAGGAAATCCCTTGGAAAAAGGCTTCGCTTTTGAGAAGAAAACCATTCCTCAAACANGNGAAAATTTCCTTTTNCAAACATANCCCCTGATGAAACCATCTTGCAANCGGNCATTTCATAANCTCTTATACTTTNCATTTAAAACACCTCCAANTCATGTTTTTAATAAATCATATTTTACTGCAATCAGTATTTACAATATACCACAGCAGCATAGCAAAAAATGAACTTTTTTTATCATTCTCCACTAAAATCATTTTTTCAAAGGCATATAAAATTCAAAAAGACAATATTCACCGTCAAATTCGTCTATATCTATTTTCTCCAGATGAATATCTGAGGGTGGGTCTTCCGTCTTGCAATATCTGCCTATGGCAGCATACATATCACGTGCAGTTTCCTGCGAAATCTCTCTGTAATGGTGCCTGCCAATGTAATGAAATTTTACGCAAGAATATCCTCCAAAAGAATCTGTCTTCATACCTTCTGGAATTTTGTTCCGACATTTACCCTCTACTGCGGTCATATATTTTGAGTAAGAATATCCTTTTNCAAGATGGTGCGTCAGCCCGTAAAATACATGATTGTTTGCAACGTCATGGATTGTTTTCCTTTGATTATCCCAAAAGTCTAACGCAACTTTCGGGCAGAGCCACGCCGCGTCACAATAAGGAATGTCATGTTCCACTCCAATAAGCGAGATTTCGGGAAACATGACCATCTCAGGACCGAATAATAAACCGTTGCTACACACATATCCAAAATCCTGAATGGGTGGAGTAATATTAAGAATAGGGCGTGTCATACGGTATTTTCCAGGAGTAATACCAAATTCAGCCTTAAATGCTCGAGAAAAAGATTGCTCATATTCAAAACCACAAGCCATAGCAATTTCCAATATGCTTTTTCTTCGGTCAAGTAAAATCGGTAAACTGTTGGTAAGTTTTCTTTTTCGAATATAGTCGGCTACTGAGATACCATATGCAAATGTGAAAAGCCTGTGCAGATGTGATGCAGAAAATCCCGCAGATTTGGCCGCATCATCAATATCAATTTTCCGGTCCAGATTTTCTTCAATATATTGAAATAGTAATTTAAACATATGGGAGCATCTCTCCTACAAATGAAGGTAACAAACAAGGGCAAGAAGATCATATAAAATAGTATAACACAAATTTTCATTTTCACCTATGCCCCGGTGCTATTATACCGTTTCAGCCCCCTGTGCCATANGGCATANGNAATANATCCCATAANCANNGCNATNACCGGCNNCCNGCAAAAGACATGAGAANATGGANCGACTTTCCCNAGNAGCTTTGCTACAGGATAGTAGCCTGTAAATCCATAGGGAACAACAAACGTAAGTAACTCTCGTATTCCCTTTCCATATATCTGTATCGGGTAGTCACAGAAATTTTTAAGACCATAATTATTATCTGTCAACAATGACACTATCTCCTCGCTTTTTATCGTCCAAAAGCTGACCGCTCCGGTTATGATTGTGATAGAGGAAAAAATCACAAATGCCGCAAAAAGACTGAGAATGTAGCAGCTGACCCGTTCCACCGTCCAGTCGATCTGCAGCCGTTTCATGCTGTATATCCAAAATACAACAGAAAAGAACAGCCGCGGCAGGAAGGTATACTGAAACTGCTGAAGGATCAGATATACAAATGGGCTGACCGGTCTCGTCAGATATAGATCAAATTTCCCTGTACGAACCAGCTCTCCAATATCCCGCATAGGACTCCAAAAGAAAAAGCAGCTAAATGAATAAGCAAGCCAGCTTGTGGTAAACATAAAAAGCACCTCATATTTGTTCCAACCCGCAATGGTTTCAAAATTGTAAAAAATCACCCAAAACCCTGCAAAATAAACCCCAATTAAGATTGTATTTGCGATCAATTCCAGCAAAAGTGCAAAATGGTACTCCAATTTCCCCTTCATATATACGATCACAAACCGAAGATACAGTCTTATATATTTCATAGATCAGCCTCCTTGAACAACCAATTTATTCCTACCTACACGCCAGATGACCTGCACCAGTATGTACAGTATGACCAGCCACATCACCTGAACACCGATGAATTGCCAGATTTCGATGACTTTCATGCTGCTTGTCAGAATAGAAACCGGTATTGCATAAATTGCACGAAACGGAAGAAATATATTGATTCTATTCAGGGTTTCCGGAAACATTGTGACAGGAATCCATGCTCCGGACAAAAGCTTATATATCGCGCCGAAAAACATGTTGATCGGCCATGTCACAATCAGCCAGAAGGCAAGAAGCCCAATGACAAGAGAATAAAGAAACTGAATACCATATGCAAGGAAAACAGAAAGGATTCCAAACCCAATCTGTCCAAAACATAAAAGCGGCAGAGATACACAGGCTTTCACAAGTACGATCAGGGGAACCAGATAACACAGAATCTTGATANCAGTATCTCCCAGATGTCTTGCCAGCAGCATCCGCTTGAATCCGATTGGACGGATAAGCTCTGTAGCAATATTTCCTGACTGTATCTGGGCATTGACTTTTTCTATAACATTACACTCAATGACAGTGGAAACGATAGTTGCCACTACAATATACCGGAGTGTATCTGTTTTGTTCAGTCCAGGATGTTTCATGCTATTTGAGGCAAACAGGGCTGACCATATACAAAATTGCAGATACAAATAGATGATCTTAGAAAACAACTTTGCCCATACTGCACTTGGATAGACGAGGTATTCCTTCATCCCGATTCTTACATGATCAATATACTTTTTCATAAGAAGCTCCCTTCATATATATGCTTGATTATCTGCTCAAGATTTATCTCNTCTTCACCCTGACTGCTGCNATACTGNATGGNATAGNTCTTTTTCATAGCCTCNANTGANCCATCATATAACAGGCTTCCTCTGTCAATCACAAGCATTTTATGGCACAGCGCTTCGATGTCGGAAACATCATGGGTCGTCAAGATCACGGTAGTATGCCGCTCCCGATTGATCCGACTGATAAAATCCCGTATCCTGTCCTTTGCCAGCACATCGATTCCTATCGTTGGTTCATCCAGAAATAAGATCTCCGGATTATATATCAGTGCCGCAGCCAGATCTGCTTTCATCCTCTGCCCTAAGCTAAGCAGCCTGGGCGGTTTATACATGTACTCCTGCAGATTTAGAATATCCGTGAACATCTCCATATTTTTGTTATATACTTCATCCGGGATACAATACATATCTTTGAATAGTCGGAATGATTCAATCACCGGGATATCCCAGCACAACACACTTCTCTGACCGAACACAACTCCGATCTTCATCATGATCTCCCGACGTTTTTTCTTGTAATCCAGCCCATTGATCCGNATGCTGCCGCTATCCGGTATCAGGATTCCTGTCAGCATCTTTATTGTCGTCGATTTTCCCGCGCCATTTGAGCCTATAAAGCCCACAATATCCCCTTTTTGTATTGTAAAAGAGATATCCTTTACCGCTTCGATCTGTAAATACTTCTTGGCACTCAATAAACCGCCCTCACGATTCTTTACCTTAAAGGACTTCCTGAGTTCTATTGCTTCGATACTGGTATTATCTGTATTCATCTTGCACCTCCCCTACTTATCTAGTATAATAACTCTATACCAACCATCAGTAAAATTGAAAAACCAGATGCAAATATTCATTTTTTTTGATAGGAGAAAAATAATGACGCTTACGCAGCTTTCAACCTTTATTGCAATCGTAGAAAACGGCAGTTTTACTGCTGCCGCCAATCAGCTTGGTTATGCACAGTCAACGATCACAACACAGATAAAACAACTGGAAGATGAACTGAACTGTCTGCTCTTTGAAAGACTTGGAAAATCACTGATACTCACCCAGGAGGGGAGACATCTGATAGAATACGCCCGGAAAATGCTACAGCTTGAGCGGGAAATACTGCTTGAGATCTCCCCCTCAGAGGAGCCAAGCGGAATACTGAAAGTGGGAGTATCAGAATCATTATGCTATCAGGAGCTGCCGAAAATGCTGGCAGACTTCAAAAAGCAATATCCTAAGGTTGAAATACATCTGCAATTCATTACGCACGACACATTTCCATCATTACTGAAAAATGGAGAACTGGATCTCGTCTATACCCTGAATCCATCCATAGATGCGCCGGAACTGACCTTGCTATATAAGAAAGAAGAAACCCTCGGCTTTTATGTATGCCCGAACCATCCGCTTGCAAACAAAGAACAAGTAAATGAAAAAGATTTGGATAACATGCCACTGCTCCTCACAGGGCAAAACTGTAATTTTCGGAAAATGCTTCTGACTGCCCTATACGAAAAACAGATTGTCCCAAGAATTGTTCTTGGGACAAGTCACAAAGAAATTCTGAAACAATTTGCAATTGACAATTTGGGGATCGCTTTTATACCGGATATTACTGCAGAAAAAGAATTGAAAGCCGGAACCCTAAGGAAACTTGACTGGCATGGAAAAGCTTTTCCAATTTATTCACAGGTCTTTATCCATAAGGATAAAACGCCAAATATAACAATCAATGAATTTATTAAGATGCTCAAAAAAGAAAACATTTAATCTTTGCTGTTCATATAACAACTTAGTTTTCATTGATTGCATACAAGGCAGCCAGTCGTATTTGTTTCAGCAATTCATTTGACAGATTATCATAAGCATCATCCAGCCCTTTCTCATGTGCACTGTAGGGCGGGCCATCATTCCAAAAGCCCATCGCGCCTTAGAAGGATAAAGATTTTTCCTCATTTTTTACGACATTTATTACGACATTTGTTCACTATACGTCTCGCTGATCTCCTTTAAGGTACACTCGGCATGCCTCTATTTTTCAAATACCCCTGCAACCTGTGCTAAGAGTGTTCTTATCTCTAAATGCTGCGGACAGGCTTTTTCGCATTTTCCACACTTGATACATTCACTTGCCTTTCCATGCCCCTGCGTATGCACTTGATTATAATAGTAATCGCTGTTCCAGTCGTTGTATTGTTTTTTTGCATTCATATCCGCAAATAAATCCGGTATCAGTATCTTTTTCGGGCAGCCATCTGTGCAATACCGGCAGGCAGTACATGGAATTAAATTCTGTGCCTTAAATATTTCACATACCTTTTCTATGGCGGTATATTCCGTTTCATTCAGCGGCAGAAAATCTTTCATGGCGCTGATATTATCCCGCATCTGTTCTAAATTGCTCATGCCCGAAAGCACCATAAATACCTGCCTGCAGCTTGCGGCAAAACGGAGCGCGTAACTTGCATTACTTCCGCCCTTCAGACCTCTCAAAATTTTGTCCGCATCAGGAGGAAGCTTTACAAGGCTGCCGCCTTTAACAGGTTCCATAACCACAACAGGCTTGTTATGCTTTTCGCACACTTCAAGACATTTCCTGCTCTGTACTCCGGGATCATCATAGTCCGCATAGTTAAGCTGTATCTGTACCAACTCCACCTCCGGATGCTCTGTCAGAATCATATCCAAATATTCTGCATCGTCATGGAATGACAGACCTACGTGCCTGATTTTTCCTTCTGCCTTTAGTTCCTGCGCCACTTCATATGCACGACATTTTTTGTATTTCTCATAATTTACTTTCCCTTGTGCGTGCATCAGGTAATAATCAAAATAAGATACACCACAGGTTTTTAGCTGTTCCTCAAAGACCTTCCGGATATCTGATTCTTTGTCAAAGAAATTCATAGTCAGCTTGTCGGTAAGGGTAAAACTTTCCCTCGGATAACGCTTTACCACACATTCTCTGACAGCGACCTCACTTAAACCTCCAAGATACCCCTTTGCGGTATCAAAGTATGTAAAGCCTGCATCCATAAAAGTGTCCACCATGCGGTTACATTCTTCAAAATCAATATTTTCGCCCTGCATTGGCAAACGCATACACCCAAAGCCAAATTTTTTGCTGTTTTTTATAAAATCCTGTTCCATAATCACTATCACACCTTCCTCTCATCCAGCAATATTTTGTCAGATGCTAACGACATCAGCACAAACCCGCATGTGAAAATTTTATTGATCCGGCTTCAATGCACCGTAAAAATAACTTGCTGTTGCGCCGCCGTCAATCAGGAAATCCGCCCCGGTAATAAAAGCCCCTGCCGGACTCATCAGGAGTTCCGCCACGTTTGCGACTTCATCTGCTGTACCCGGTCTGCCTGCCGGACATTTGGCAAACATATTCTTATAAAAATCCCCGCGTGGTCCGTTAAACTCGTCAATAGCAAGAGGAGTTACAATAATTCCCGGAGAAATGGAATTGAGCCTTGCGCCCCGTTCTCCCCATTTTACGGCTTCTGCCATGACACGTTTTTCATTACAGCGTTTTGCCATCTGATAAGCATGAAGTGTGTCGTTGATATTTTCCGGCTGCAAAATTTCAAGGTTCAGCAGTTCCTCCGTCGGCGTTATGGCAAGCTGCTCATCTTCCTCCAGCGTAAGCTGTTTCATCCGATGCCCCGACTGGCTTGAAATCGTCACTCCGACACCGCCCTCTGCAATTACTTTCCCAACTTCTTCCAACAATACCGCTGTCCCGTACAAGTCCACTTTGAGAATTGCTTCAATGGGCGCCTGACTTGGGGATACTCCCGCTGCATTGACCAGCATTTTAATCTCCCCATACCCCAAAGCCTTATCAATCAGTTTCAAAACAGATTCCCGTGATGACAGATCCATTTCCACAGGTTCTACATCAAACCCCACATTATTCATAATTTCTGCAATCGCTTTCGCATTTTCAAAGTTCTTGTCGCCCATGACAATCTTTTTTCCATATCCCATACGTCTTGCGATTGCCATACCAATCTGCCCTGCACCTGTCAAAATCATAACCTCGGATTTCTTAGAAACATTTTTCATCAATATCGCATCCTTTCTTTTATTAATAAGATAAACCCTCTAACCATTCCTCCACTGTTTCCTTTGCTTTATCCTGCGAATTTTGGGCATCTTCTCCCTTTATGGGAAGACCGTCCAATATTTCAGCAATAATGGGTGTATTGCCTTTCTCAATATATCCGACACCATAGTTTTCATATCAGAAAAAGAAATGATATTTGTTTCAGTTTCCGCATTGTTCAACCATCTCCTTACCATTTCTTTTTTTCTTTACTACTGTCATGCTGATGCTTGCGTTCCTCCACCATCTTCACAAACCATTCCACCATAGCCGGATCATAGTGTGAGAAGAAGGAACTTTCTGCTTTGTCCAATGAGTTGATTGCTGCCATATCTTCATCTGTCAGGAAAAAATCAAACACGTTGAAATTCTCTGCCATGCGCTCTTTGTGCGTACTTTTCGGTATCACAACAACACCTTTTTGAATATGCCAGCGCAGGATCGTCTGCGCAACTGTCTTGCCATATTTTGTGCCTATTTCCGCAATGACAGGATTAAGAAACATATCTCCCCTGCCTTCTCCAAACGGAGCCCATGCCTCAATCTGCACTCCGTATTTATCCATATACTTCTTAGCTTCTGTCTGCTGGTTGAACGGGTGTGTTTCCACCTGGTTTACCTGCGGCACTGTTCTTGCAAAAGAGGCAATATCAATCAATCTGTCAGCATAAAAATTGGAAACACCGATTGCCTTGATTTTTCCTTCCGCCTGTAAATCCTCCAATGCCCTGTATGCCCCATAATAATCAGAAAAGGGCTGATGCAGAAGACATAGATCAAGATAATCCGTCTGCAATTTTTCCATTGATTCCAAAACAGATGATTTTGCCTGTTCATAACCGTAATGCTCAATCCACACCTTTGTGGTAAGGAAAATATCTTTTCTTGCAACACCGGACTTATGAATAGCATTTCCTACCTGCACTTCATTATGAATAAGAGTTGGTTTGTTGTGTCTGTGCCTTACAACAAATAGCCGCTTACTCTTTGAAGTAGCTTTGTGCAGTATCAATACTTCTGTATCCCACATCTAATGCATCTAAAACACACCTTTCGCACTCTTCCCGTGTAACCTGATATACACCGTATCCTAACATTGGCATCTGAACACCATTGTTTAATGTTACAAATTCCATACCTTACCACCTTTTCTTTCCAATCTCATTTAGCAGCAGAATGTCCTCCAAATACCTCAGACATCCCAATACTTTCAAGTAAAGAATCAATCTCGGAAACTTCTTTTTCAGTTAAAATAATTTCTGCCGACCTTGCATTTTCTATCATACGTTCTTTCTTTCGTGTTCCGGGTATCGGCACAATCCAAGGCTTTTTACAGAGCATCCATGCAAGGGAAACCTGTGCGGGAGTAGCATTTTTTTCTTCTGCAATATTTCGGAGCATTGCCAGAAGTTCTCTGTTTGCTTCATATGCTTCGTCCGAATACTGAGGCATGAAATTTCTGAAATCTCCCTCATCAAACTTGCTCCCTTTCGCAAAAACATCTGATAAAATCCCATTTGCCATAGGAGAAAATGCTACATACCCGATGTTCAGCTCCTCACATACAGGAAATAAGTTTTCATGCCACCTTGCCATCATAGAATACCTGTTTTGAATTGCTGTAACTTTACATACTGCATCTGCCCTCCGCAGATAATCCTCATTTACTTCAGAAATCCCCCAATGGAGAATTTTTCCTTCTTTTATCAGTTCCTGCACTGTTCCGGCAACTTCCTCCGGTGATACCTTTTCATCAATACGGTGCTGGTAATATAAATCTATTACTTCGACCCCAAGCCTTTTCAGACTCCCTTCTACGGATTTTCGGATTGTTTCCGGATTACTGTCCATAATCAAACTGTCCCCACCATGTGTAACACCGAATTTCGTGGCAATCACCACCTTATCCCTGACAGGTCTTAGTGCCTCGCCAACTATTTCTTCATTGTTGGCAGCTGTACCGTCCGCATAAAATCCTAAATAACATTCTGCCGTGTCAAAAAAAGTATATCCTGTTTCCGCAGCTTCCCTTATTAGTCTGACCGCTTCTTTTCTTTCTATAGCTGCACCATAAGCATGGGTAAGCCCCATACATCCAAAACCTATATCCGATACTTCCAAACTTTTTCCTAATTTTCTCTTTTTCATTTTTCGCCAACCTTTCAATATACAGAGGCCACTGACTTCTCCATAAGCCATGCGCCATTTTCTTTTTTACAGGAAATCCTCTGCCTTAACTTCCATGTATGTCTGCCGCCGCCAAATACCGCTGCCAAAACCCGGCTGTCCCCGATTATCAAAGCATGATCTCCTGCAATTTGAACATCAATTTTTTCATGGTTAACAGAGAAATAATTTAATGTTCCCTGTCTGATTGCCTGCAAAAACTCCTGTTTCTTCTGCACCATCCCCGTCATATGATGCAGCGCATACTCCTCAATTAATATCCCCGCAAGGTGATCCGTATCTTTGCCTATCATAAACTGATACATATTTTCGTATAGCATAATAAGCTGCGTTTTATCATCTATTTCCATGATTCATTACGCTTCCAGCCATTTTTTCAAGGCAGCATCACACCTGCTCACGCTGCTCCCCTGAATAGCCAATCCCTTTTTGATGACCGCACCCTGACAGCATTTCTTCAGATCCGCTTCACTTCTGCCCATTCCGCTACCTTCATGGGTACATACCGGACGGACTGTTTTGCCCTCGAAATTGATCTGTTCAAGCACTGTAAACATATGCATGGGCATTGTTCCCCAATAATTCGGGTACATAACCGTCACTAAATCATACTGAGCCATATTCTCCGGCATTGCCACAACTTCAGGACGTACACCGCTTTGTAAATCTTTCTTTGCCTGTTCGATGCAGGTATTATAAGCTGCTGAATATGGCTTTACAGGCTCAACCTTGAATAAGTCTGCACCTGTCATGGCGGCTGCCTTTTCTGCCACAACTTCTGTGTTGCCTTTATCAATATACTTTAGGCTCCCGCCAAAATAGTTTTCATCTGCCCTTGAAAAGTATAAAATAAGCTCCTTCATTTTTCCCTCCAAATAAATATATCATTATCTTGTTACATTACATTCTAACCGGAATAAACTTATCAATCAATTCAATTTTCAACAGATTACGATAAGTTTTTCTTATACAAAAATCAGAATCATTTTAGATCATGCCCAAAACGATTCCGATTAAAAATTTTCCCGTATATTTTTATGCTATATTTACAATTCAAATTTGTGCCGTAAAATTTCAGCAAATTCCTCCGACATCCTTTTCGCATTTTCCTTTTTCCAAAAGGCGCAATAATTCCGCTTCATCGGCTCATTGCCACGATATAACGGAATCCTCACGATATTTGTTCCAAGACTGCCCTCTATAGGCGTTCCCTCACTTGGCATAAACCCTTTTCCGCTGAGCACAAGCGTCCTTGCCTCTTCCATATTATCGGCAAACAGTTTTTCTCCCTGCAAGCCGACAATCGTATGGTAATATTCTGTTTCCGTTTCTTTTTCCGCCTCTGATGAAACAAGGATACAGGGCATCTTTTTTAATTCTTTTACTGTAATCTTATCCAGAGAGGACATTGGATTTCTTCTGGCAATCTCGATATGCGTTACGGAGGTTGTGAGGATCATATTTTTATATTCTTCCGAAAATGCCCTGCGTTGGTCATTAAATGCCAAATCAATTTCATTTTTCAAAAGCATATGATACAGTTCGTCATGGTTGCCATAGAAAACCTCCACCGGAATATCCGGATACCTTTCCGCAAATTCCTCTAACGCAAGATGAAATTCCTGCCCGCTGTAACACCGCAGGAAGCCTACCTTCAAACACTCCTGTTCCCCTCCTGCAAGTCTGCCTGCTTCCCGGACAATCTGCTCATAATCTGCAATCAGAACCAGACTTTTTTTATAAAAAAAGTCCCCTGCGGATGTCAGTTCAAACTTCCGTCCCTTTCGTTCTAACAGAGGAAATCCCAACTCCCTTTCCAATGCCTGTATCTGTTGTGATATGGCAGATTGCGATATATTGCACTCATAAGCTGCCTCCGAAAAGCTGTTATTCCTTACAACAGCTTGGAAATATTTTATCTGTCTAAGCAAAACATCCTCCTCTGTTCAATGTTTATATTGTTTTTTATTATTGTATTTTCCATTGCTATATCTTCCGGAACTTCTTCATCTTGATTAGTTGTAAAACAATAAGTAACATCCATTGCATCTTCATACTGTTTTGATGCATGAGGGAAAACTTTTAATGCAAGCTGATATTTATTTGCATTTCTTTTTTTAGGATACAGAAGGCGCATGATAGATAACCGATAACAGTGTTCAGGATTAAGCTCCAATATTCTGTACAAACTATGCCTTTCGACCCTAACTAATTCTTCATTCTCGATAGGTTCTACATCCGGCGGACATTGTGTACTTAAGGCGCGATAAAACGCATCCATAAATCCGTAGCCATTCGGATCAAATTCAATATCAAAGTAATTTCTATATTTAGTAGGTTTGAATTCCAAAATACCTCCAGAATTTATATAAAGTTCAAATACGTCATCTAAATTCTGTCGCCTCTCTTCTCTGTTACTCATAAACAACTTAACACGTTATCGTTTTAGCATTTTAACTATTCAAACGTAATTTCTTCCTCAACTTTAACATAAACATCAACTTGTGTATGTTAATCAGTTCCTTTTTACAACCATCTTTGATTGCCTGTAGATCGCTGCCACCATGCGATGCAAAAACTGCTATATTCATTTATGTACCTCATAAAATCATATAAAATATCACTCAGACTTTCGCATTATTTTTAAAATTATAAATCCAAAACAGAAAAAATGCCACTTAAAGAATCCAATGTATAATCCTGTCCAAAGTCCTTTGTTTCTTTACTTCTGTTAATAAGGGCGGATATCATTCCTAGCTTTTTGGCTCCGTTTATGTCCTTTTCTTCATCTCCGATAAATAGCATTTCATAAGGAGTAACTTTCAGAGAATCAAGCAGTTTCAAATATCCGGCAGAGTTAGGTTTTCTATAACCAACATCAACAGAAGTAATGGAAACATCAATGAAATCAGCAAGCACAGCGATATCCTCTAAAGAAAATTCATTATCCATTCCATAGGCGACGTCTGTTAAAATTCCTATTTTTATCCCATTCTGTTTTAGCTTTTCCATTGTGTCAATTGTTTCCGGATATGGCTCGGCATCTGCTTTAAAAAAAGAATAAAATCCAGCCTTTAAAGTATATAAATCTGTATGCAGCTCCCACTTTTTTAATATTTCCTTGAAAATACAATCAGATGTTGTTTCCCATTCCCGATAATTCACTCTAGTGTTATACTTCAGAAGAACATCTGTTGCTGCAGAAATCATATCCTCTGATAAAGTAATATTGGCGGCAGCGGCAGCTTGCTCCAGCCCTGAGCGATAAAGTCCCTGCCAGTTTAGTGGATTATTATATTTAATAAGTGTATGTCCCACATCAAAACCTATTGCCTTTATCCTTTTTTCTTGTTTTTGACTAGCGTTTTCAGACATTTAGACCTCCAGATGCAATGCCATACTCTGAATGAAGTATAATTTCTTTTCCCTTACTTTTGGCAAACTCTATTTCTTTTGAAACCTGCTCGCCGATGTATCCTTGAATATCTACAACATAAATGGCATCCGAGAGTTCAATTTTCCTAAAATGTGCTTTTTCGAGAAACCCTCTCTCCATCTCCGAAATCTCCATATTATCTGCATTATATACACATTGTAAAACATTTAAATTATGTTTCGTTTCTAACCGGAATGCTATTCTTTGCATTTCTTTCTCAAATTTCATGCTTCCACATATTGTTACTGTCTTCATAATTTACAGATTTCCTTTGTCAGCTTTCTTAGTTTCCATTGATTGCATACAAGGCAGCCAGTCGAATTTGTTTCAGCAATTCATTCGACAGCTTTTCATAATCATCACCCAGCCCTTTCTCATGTGCACTGTAGGGCGGACCATCATTCCAAGAGCCCATCGCACCAAACACATCCGCTCTAGAAGAAGCATAAAACATTCTCTTATTTTCTTCTGAAAGGTCCGGCAGATAGATTGGTCTGCCATTAGGATATTGATCCGGGATCTCACTTTTACCGCTTAATATGTCGTGCGCATTACGAAAAATATCTCCGAAGTTTTTAAATTCAATTTGATCTGCAAATTCACCAATTTTTAAAAGGACATCCATAAATTCCTTACGATTATTTTCAAATTGCGGCATTGTGGAAGGTGGATTATCCCATTGATATTCTTGATATACAACAATCCATTTCTTCTGATCCTTATCAAATTCCCATGTTGCGATCCAATATGTGACCAGATGATTCTTATAAAAAGTAAGAATACTTGAGCGAATTCCATTACAAAATCCTGACAACGCCCTATTCGGAGCTTGTATAGGAGTAAGAAATTTGATATCATGAATTCCTTTTTCCACACAATATCTAAACCATTCCTGAGGATCACCCGCTTCAACAGATTTTTCCCGGAAAAGCGTTTTCTGCGGAAGAAAACAGAATTTTATAGAATTGACATATTCATCACTCAGATATGTAAACTCTTTCTTTGTTGTTATTGAATTTCTCGCTGCATTCACCAGCATACAAATTTGATACATCTCACCATTCATCGGCATACCTCCCTGCAGAAATCCATTGTCCTACGCATGACATCCTTTAAGGTTTCAAGATTGCTTAAGGTATCATCACATTCAAGGGAATGATCGCAGCCATCATAGACCGTGAGCGGAATGTGATTTTCATCGGAAAGCCGGATGATCTCATCCATATCGCTCCATGGGTCCGCCGTTCCAATAAACCCGATTGCATGATCCGGTGCAGAAAGATACGTCTGTGCCACAGGCGTATACAAAATGTGCCTTGCACCTTTTAAACCATATTTCCCAGCATATGATGTTGCAATGACCGTACCAATACTTTTTGATACAAAAAGTATATCGTCATATTCCGCCCAAACGATGTCTGCAAGTGCAGCTTCCGCCTCCAAAAACAGCGCATCAAATGTCTCTTTCATCTTCTTCTCATCGCCACGGATATTTCCGGCATTATATGTGTAGTTCACCTTTCGATCATTGGTATATCCCGCTTCACAGGCGACCGCCCTGCTGTAGTATAGAAGGGGTTTGTCACAATGGTATCCTACGCCTGGAAAGTAAACTGCTATCTTTTTCATACTAATCCTCCATGTCAGAGCAATTTTTCAATCTATTACCTTTCGATTCCTCATTGTATTGTTGTTCCCTGTCAGAAGACTACTTATCCATCATTCTTTACCAGTCTCCGAAAAGCCTCTTCCAACGGTTCCCAATCCGGATTTCTGTCATCTTCCATGTATCCTAAAAGCGCTTTATAATATGCCAGATTTTCTTCAATATACAGATTGATCACTTCGATCTTAGGCGCCTTATCCGACTCTGACATCCGGATCTTCTTAGCCAGAAGGTCTTCTACTGCTGCCTTCATTTCCTCTTCCAGAACCGTATGGAATAATTCATCAAACAATACCGGCGGCGGACACTTCTTCTCCTCAATCCACTTACAAGCCAGNATCGGCCGGAGCACATAAAAATATTTTTTGTACTTCACCATGTCATCCATCAGATNTTCATGATAATTCTTATTGGCAGTTCCATAATAATGATAAAGGGATGGCTTACATGCAAAATAATTCTGCGCCACCTGGCTATACAGATTCTTCCATTCTTCTGTGGTGTAATACACTACCGGCGAATTGCTCCATTCAAACAACGTAGCATTGGACTTATGAAAATGCTGTAACGCCTTCTTTAAATCCCAACCATTGATATCCAGCACCTCATTTAATTCCCAGTCAATAAAATCCTTGGTATCCCGCAAGGACANGTAGAAGTCCNGATCTCTCACATAGATAAATCTCACATCATAATCGCTGTCCGGNGATGCAAANCCCCAAGCCCTNCTGCCGGACTCTATTACATGCAATACTTTNATNTTCTCTTTTTCTTCAATCTCTTTGATCTTAAGAAGGACAAGCTCCTCCACCGGTCCCTCAAAGTNCTCATATTTCATCGCGTACCACTCTTTCATTGATAGTCATTACCAGTTCCTGAACCTTTGNCATATCAGGTTCTTCCGNCAAATCCGTATTTTCTGCCGCATAATGCAATCTCTTTTCAAAATCCGAAAGCANTTCATAAAAGCTCTCNTGGAATGTTCCGTCTTCCTTCTGATACTTCCCAGANCTGATATCCATCAGNAGATCATGCTCTTTTTCTCTGTATGTATTGATCTCACCCTTCTCCANGATATCCAGCGCCATCATAAACAATCGGATCAAATGCATCGCATGCTTGTTNANGTGCTGNTCATCCTTCTTCTTATTCCGCTTGCCGATCTTCTCATAATCGCGGANCACATTCGCCATCGCATTCCACATACCGGAATAATCACGCAGCGGATAATGGGTCATATTGGCATTGACAAAGATCTCCGTCTCNAGTTCCGNGTTCACCGCCTTATCAATAAATATTTCCAGACTGCCATTTTCAAAATGCTTATANTGATNATTAAAATNATGCATNGCATTCCNTACGGAATTGAAGATATGCTGCTCCTTTTCNCTCTGNGGAAAGGTATCCCTGGCAAGNGCATTCTGCAGTCTGCGAAGCTGNGCATCTGCATATCCACCAAAAGAATTGATCGCCCTTCTTGATAGAAACAGCTTCCTATGATCCAGAAGCAACCGCCCAATGTCATTNAGGTACAAATAATGNTCNGGATTCAATCCCAAAAGCTCTATCGTATTCGGATTACAGCTAAGCAGAAGCGTAACCATCTTATTAAATGCATAAATCACCGTATCGGTATTCTCATCCACATACTGCTCGAACTGCGTAAGACCAATCAGATCCGATTTCTGATTCAAAGTAATTCCCCTAATATCAATATCACTGGTTTCGATATTCGTACCGTAAGAGTAACTACCCGCAAGCCCCAGAAGGATCACATGATTGCCGAGACGCTCGTTGGTTTTAATAAATTGATATTCGGTTTGTTGTAAAATGTTAGTGTATTCCAATGGTGGGGCTCCTTGTAAAAATCTATGAGTGGCTAAAGAGAGAAAATTCATCAATGCTCTTTACTTGTCCTAAGTAACTTAAAAGAAAGCATACTGATTCACTATCTTTGAATCAATAGGGGTTCTATTATAACTGTTAATTTTCCACTGGTAATTTTAACATAACAATTGAATTAATATTACTCAATGATAGTAGCAACACGTCCTGATCCTACTGTACGTCCACCCTCACGTTGCTACGGTATATTATCCTATATCGCAAAACATAATAAAATATGTATTTTTATTTAAAATTGCTTTTAAAATCGTCTGATTTTTCGAGAATCAGAATTTTTATAAGCACGAGGTGGGATAGGTCTTATGTAAATTTTAGACAAACTTGCTAAAATTAACACACTCCGCTTATCTGCTAGACTCACTTAACATAACCATTCAACTTTATGAAAATAGTTGCGCAGTTTCTCCATCCATTTCCTTACCAAATATCTGAAAATAGCGATGTTTTCTATATGTTTTTGCATCTGGTTTCATGTACAGCTTTTCCCCAATTGGGGCAAGAAAAGATTTATCATTATAATGAGCATTTATATTATGGATTGTATTCTCTGCCACCGGATACACTACTTCATTTTTTGTAATTTTAATCTGTCCATTATCAACACCATAAACCCCTTCTATTAAGTGCGCTACCTCCTCACTTTGCAGTGCTGCTCTAAGTTGATCTATAGATAAAAATTCCTTTTTATCTGCTTCATCCAATTCATATGCCCATAATAAATCATCTTCAGAAAAAGTTAGGGTTCTACTCATCCGTTCAAGTATATCCATGGTCTGCGTTATCCCCTCTTCCGGATATATCTTTTTCCCCTCATCCATCATCTGAAAAATCTGATTGCTAAATTCTACGGTTTGTGGAAAGCGAATTCTTTCAAACTGTCCATTATGCCTGATATCCTTTAATGTTTTCATCGGATAACCATAACTACTTTGTGTGTGTCATTTAACAAACGGCTGCATTCCAATTTGATAA
>WFLX010167169.1_pt1 | contig 17918 bp, 16 predicted proteins | sample 4967041 | NCBI WGS metagenome assembly WFLX01 (sample SAMN12857096, study PRJNA449069) | gut metagenome | isolation source: stool from male and female vole | host: Microtus ochrogaster | place: USA:Florida | collected 2017 | reverse complement strand
TGGACAACACTAAATCTCAAAATGTCAAAGAACTCTTTAGACCCAACGGGCCAAATTTATTTGATTTTTAACTCGTCCCGATTTTTACGGGACACTAATGACTTAAAGATATTAAAGAAATATTTTATCGTATAGAAGTACTTATGAAATATGGCTGTCTGGGCTATATTATGCGTCATGAAGATTACCACAACCATGAACTCCAAAATATTTATGTTCAGATTGCACGCTGGTGTAACCAACCTGCTTTCTATAAAAAAATGTCCTTCTGGGAATTTTGTTATAGAAACCAAACTTTTTGGGAGGAACATACACTAGGATTAAACGTGCCTCATCTAAAATCTTATGAAGAGTTTTTAGCGGACTTTAAGAATGGTTATTACGCTGATAAAAAAATAACGTTGCCCTTAAAAACTATAATCTTATTTTTGGAACGCTTCTCCTCACAAAAGGAAGAATTACTTCGACTCTTTAATCTTCGCCTAAGAGATTTGGTCAACCCCAATCTTTGGCTTAAATCTGAATAGTTATGCCACGCCACGAGAATTTAGACATATCGCTTATACGCCTCGATATAGATAATCCACGTATCAAGAATTATCTTGACAACTATCCCAGAGAGGAGATTACTTCGGCGCATATTGCTCTTGCGTTATCTAATAGCTCAAATACGCAAGATGCCACCACCTCTTATACCTCTTTGAGAGATTCTATAAAGAAATGTGGCAGCATAATACATCCCATTATTGTCTCTTTAGAAGAAGATGGAACTTATGTTGCTATCGAGGGCAATACGCGTCTTCAGATTTACAAAGAGTTCCAAAAAACTGACGGCTCCGGACTTTGGGATAAAATCCCTGCTATTGTTTATGATCGTCTTGAAAATGATAAAAAGCATGAGATTCGATTGCAGTCTCATCTCGTAGGTCCACGTGCGTGGGATCCNTACTCAAAAGCAAAATATCTTTGGCAATTGAGTGAGGNAGAACANATGCCNCTCAATACNATAATCTCNTTNTGNGGAGGTGGCAAAACTGAAATCCAGCGAAGTATTGCTGCTTATCAGTATATGGAGACNTATTACCGTCCNTACGTCAANTCAAAACGAAATAGGCGCTTTGATATTCGGGANTTNTCNAAGTTCCATGAATTTCAGAATAACGCAATNCAACATAGCATAAGAAAAGCAGGATTTGATTTATCNNTNTTNGCNGAGTGGGTTGCNGAGGGNAANATAGACACCGCNCAAAGAGTCCGAATTCTTCCTAAGGTCTTAGCTAACGATCAGGCGAGAGCGAAATTCTTACATACTAATCTTGGTGAAGCCGAAAAAATTATTTTTGCGGCAGAATTAGACACTGCGGACCTGAGCAAATACCCTTACTATGTATTGGTTGCTCAACTATACAAGAAACTCATCTCAAGTGAACCCTCAATTTCTGAAATCAAGAGATTNGCAACNGAAGATAGTAGTGAAGCAAGNGAACGAATATATCATCTTCAATCCCTCGNANGTCAAATAANTATTATATTAGAAAATATCCGCGAAATCCAAAATGGCTGAAAGTAGACTGCACAAACAACTCGTANGGAGTATAGTTTCATATATTGAAACNATACCGAATTGTTGTGCAGACTTCATAGAAGCAGACCTTGATAATTATAATACACGTACCACTCGTGTAGTTGGAGGTTACTATCCGGATGTATTCTATAAAGACACNAATANAATNATTATAGGTGAAGCTAAGACTGAAAACGACCTGATAANNCCNCATACCNNNAACCAATTACTTTCTTANATAGAGGAGGNANCTCTATTTGACGGAGAANGNCACATTGTTNTATGCGTTCCGTTCATNGCNTANTNCTCTCTTTTTAATTACGTTAATAGACTTGTTGAAANGGAGAATGTAAAGAANGTAACGTNTCATCTATTATCAGACAACTCTATCTCCGAAATCTTATGTCTGTAATTTACGATGAAATATTTGATTACTCCGCTAAGTTTGATGCCTTTAAGTATCAAACCGAAGCCGTTGAAGCCATTAAAGATTTAGAATATGGCGCAATTTTCCATGAACAAGGTCTTGGTAAGACTAAAATCGCAATTGATATTCTGCTTTACTGGCTTCAAAATGCCATAGACACCGTCATAATAGTTACAAAAAAAACATTAGTATATAATTGGCTCTCTGAATTTAAAAACCATACCTCTTTACGTCCTGACATATTATCTTCAAAAAAAGGCGACAATTTCTTCGTGTTTAATAGCCCAACACGAGTGATTGTCACCAATTTTGAAACAATAAGTGGAGAAAAAGATAGATTAAAACTTTTTCTTCAAACGCGAAACGTCGGGATAATAATTGATGAATCCACAAAGATTAAGAATCCTGACTCAAAACTTACTAAGGATTTCTTTGAGCTTTCACCATACTTTAAGCGTCGCGTTATAATGACCGGCACACCCGTTGCCAATCGTCCTTATGATGTATGGGCACAGGTTTTCTTTTTAGATCAGGGCGAGAGTCTTGGCAAAGACTTCAAGGCTTTTAAGACCCAATGTGACCTATCTAATGATTTGGGTTACAATGCAGCAAAAGTTGACACCTTTGAAAGTAGTGTGTCTTCTATATTTGGGAAGATTCGTCCTTTCTCAGTCCGCGAAACAAAGAACAGCGGTATTATTACTCTCCCAAGTAAACATATCCACACTATTACTATCCCATTTGAGGAACGGCAACTCCAAATGTATGACATCGTAAGAGAAGAGATGCAGATTTCGGTTGTTAAGGGTGATAATACCATACTCGATGAATCCCCTGAAGCCATTAAACGATTACTGCGCTTAGTTCAAATAGCTTCAAGTCCTTCTCTATTAGATGATTCTTACAATTCTATTTCAGCAAAAGAAGCGAAACTCGATGAGTTGATTAATAGAATTATAGAGAATAAGGAAAGCGTTATAGTTTGGAGTATTTTTACTGAGAATGTTGATAGGCTAACTAAAAAATATAAGTCTCTCGGGTCGGTCAAGATTACAGGAAAAATGGATATGGGAAGTAGAAACCATTCAGTTAACGCTTTCAAATCCGGTGACGCTCGAATCCTGTTTGCCACCCCGCAATCTGCAAAAGAGGGATTAACATTGACCAATGCTAATCATGCTATTTTTTATGACCGAGGTTTTAACTTAGATGATTACCTGCAAGCGCAGGATAGAATACATCGTCTATCTCAAAAAAAAGATTGTCACATTTACAATCTTATTGTTGAGAACAGCATAGATGAATGGATTGATGTCTTATTGTATGCAAAACAGCAAGCCGCTTTCTTAGCGCAAGGAGACACCACTATTTCTGAATACCATAAAAAGGCGGACTACAGTTTCGCACAACTAATTAGAAACATTCTAAACATTGAATAATAATGGAACAGACTAAGAAATATATTCGCATTGAAAACAGTATTCTTGAAGCCGTAGAAACTGACATCAGCATTGTTGATTTACAATATTATCCTGAAAACCCGCGTATCAATAGCATTATCGAATCCGAGTTTGGCGATAATCCCACTCAAGAGCAGATTGAGAAAAAGATGCAGTCTCTTGACCATGTCAAAGAGTTGAAGAATAGTATAAGAGTTAACGGTGGTCTCATTGAGCCTATCTTCGTTAAAGACGGTGTGGTTTTAGAGGGCAACAGCCGTTTAGCTGCATATCGCTTACTCGTGAGCGAGGATCCAATCAAATGGGCTAACATTCGAGCTGTTATTCTTCCTTCTTCCGTGACTGCTGACCAGATTTTCTCTCTGCTTGGCACAATGCACATTATTGGCAAGACTCCATGGTCCCCATTTGAACAAGATGCTTATTTACGTAAGCGCATTACCACTTCACGCAAAAAGGTCGATGCAATTGCTGATGAGTTAGGACTCACTCGTTCTGCAGCTCATAAGTACATCGCCACCTATGACCTTATGGAGCAAAACGATGATCTCGTGCGCGAAAGGTGGAGTTACTATCACGAGTTTGTAAAAAATGGGGCAATCCAAAGGGCCGGTGAAAACTATCCACTTTTAGAAATTAAAGAAACCATTCTTGAAAGGATCAAAGACGGAAAGTTTTCAGATGCTCGTGAGCTGAGAAAAGTAGGTAAGATTGTCGGCTCAGATAGTGAAGTCACGGATGAAGCAATNAATGGGTTTCTNAATGAAACTATGTCTCTTGATGANGCAGTTGAACTCGTNGAGAGCGATAGTAAAATAGCGAATCTNACTGCCAAGATACGCAATTTTAATATTGCTGTCTCCAACGAGAGCAAGGCAATTCGTGAAAATTTGAGCGATATGGGGCTTTCTACTGAGTTGAAAAAACTATATGCCCAACTTAAAACACTGATGTCAATTGAGTAACCAAGGTAAAATAGAATCTTTCTTTTACCGTTCATTGGAGAATAAGGTAAATGACAAAATGTTGGATGATTATTCATTCACCATCCCATTGCCTATGCTCCGTAATTATATACGAGATATTATTTCTATTCCTTACGAAGAGTTTCTTTATTTCATTATTTCTTGGGACTATCCGTCTATAACGACAGAGGATATGACCCAAAGCAGTTCGTTTTGTGCTGCCGAAATTGAAATGTGTAATCTCTTAATTGAAAACGACAATCCGGGATACTCTTTTGAGGAAATTGGACGTTTGTTCCCACAATACTGTAAAAGCCGAACTGAGTATGCTTTGCGCAAGTATGGTGAGAATCAGATTAAAACGTCCAAACAACTTGGTCTCGTATTCCAGTATTATAGTTCGTGGTATCTTAGTTGCTTCGGCTACGTTTACACTGAATTAGACGACTCAGATAGAGCTGCTTTTATAGCTCGCTCTATCTTACGAGATTCATTCTATGGTACAATTATAAGAGATATTTTGACTCATGATATTACTATAAATAATTATCTTCAAGGGTTGAGCCCTTCCACCGTTCATAGAAGAAGTCCCGGCATTATGCGCATACTTAAATATGCTTTTAATGCCGCAAAAAAAGAGCATATTGAGCTTCATCACATTGTTAAAATTCTACCTCCTAAATAAATTTATGATTACGATATATATGATGCTAACTCCTTGTAATGAAATAGATACAATTTCTTAACATTAGTTGAGCTGGGTTATTTTTGAGATTTATCGTTCTCTTCTACTATATCATAGAAAGACATTGTTGAATCATATATTACATATAAAAAATAGAACAAAGCGAAAAAGACAACCGCATTGTTAGCAACGTTTAATAACTTAATAATTATTTCGTTATTGTAATAAGCGAGAACTAAGCCTTTGCCTATAAAGAAGATTAGGACAAATACCAGTATAGAGAACTCCAAATAGACATTTCGCCTCAAGGCTCTAAATACAGGTTTTAGATCGATTCTATTTTTTTCTTGATACTTCTGCATTTGTCCCAAAACAAGATTGGAGAGTGTGGTATATAATACAAGAATAGTTATCAATAATGGTAATAAGGTCAAACTCAATTTTCCCAAATAGTCGTTATCTGTCCCACTCATAAATGAGGCATAGCCAACCCCAATTGAAAGTATGAGGTACAGCAGGTATCGGAGTAAAGTCTTCATTATTCCATTATCGTTTGAATAATGATACAATCTTGTCAATAGCTGAATTAATGAGATCTGGAGACAGATGAGCCTCTAAATCCTCACACTCGAAACTTCTGACAGTAGTTCCTGTCTTGATGAAACTTTTAAGTCCCCGTGCTTTTATATCTATTACTTCTCCACTTGCAGCAGAGCACTCTACAATTGCGCTCAAAGTGTCGTTCGTACTTTCAAGCTCCAATGATTCTCCATCAGCCGCTTTAAGTTCAAAAGACGAATGTTTGCTGTTTGTCAATTTATTGGCTTCTGCAAATACCTCTTTCACATTATCTCGCAATCTGGGAAGATTTGGATATGCAAAATGAAAACGCACCATTGTAATTTTATCCTGATGCAAATTTACAATTCTCCAAAACTCTGAATTTTGATATTCTCTTTGTATTGAAACTGTTAGACCATGAGGCTTTAAGAATTTTCTAAAGGAAGATTCTAATATGGACTTCACTACATTTGTATCAGAGAAAGCCTTGTGATCTTCCTCGATTGCAATCTGTTGTGTGTCTTTACGGTTATCAATTATCACTAAACAACTTGGGGCATACTGATGCTCCTTGATTTGGAATGACTCTTCCAATGCCATTTTCTTGGAGTTGGCCAAACGCAATACCACAACGTTGCCCTGATCGAATAGAATTCGTGCATCATACTTCTTCGATCCTTTGGAGAATATTTTATCCGGTGGAAGACTAAACACTTGTTGAAAAATTGTTTGTTTCTGCCTCATACGCTCTTGTATAGGCAAAATGTTCTCTGCGCTTTCAAATAGAGAGGGAGTAGGTACATTTTGCAATGGTGCAAACTGATAAGTATATATTATAAATCTAGCCATAAGAATTGGTGTTATATTGTAAAGATAATAAGATTATATTTAATATCAACCTAATTACATTGGTTGAAGACTTATGTATCCACAAACAAATCATCGGCTGTGATTTGCGAATGGATGCTGTTCATTGAGTAGGAATTCTTCACAAGGCCAGAACTGGTTATCATGGTCAGGGCTATTCCTTTGCGTGTCTTTGTCAGTTGGCGGAATAGTGCAGCTTTGTTACGCAGATTCTCCATATATTTCTTGTCAATCGTATATGGCCCGTCTGAATATTTTATTTCACAAAGGTTTATTGCTTTATCGCTACGGTCAATCAACAGATCAATCTGCGCTCCGGGATGCTCGTCATTCGCAGCTGTGCGCCATGAGTATTCGTTTGTGATTACTCCGCTTATTCCAAGTGCCTTCTTTATCTGCTCTGAGTGTAACAGACATACCCGCTCGAAAGCGAGTCCACACCAGTTGTGATATATTGGCGCTGTCTGGATCTTTGACCAGTAATTTGCATCCGTATTCTTGCGACCTTCCATAAACTTGAAATAGAACAGCGTGAAGTTATCAATAAGCTGATAGAGGGAGTTCTTCGTTTTTGAACCGATTGCCTGATACTTCCGAATAAAACCGCAATTTTCTAAATCTTCCAAATACTTGGTCAACTGCCCGTTTGTAATCAGGTTTGAGTTTATTATTATCTCTTCGCGGGTCATTCCGACCTTCTTTTTTGCCAACGCTGTTATTATTTCCAGATATGGTTCTGGCTGCTTAAATAACGATGAATACAGTTCCTTAAACTCATTGCCCAATTTTGGAGTCCTCCCAAATAACAATGCGTCTATGTTCTGTGGCAAACTTAACGATTTGTTGAGTAGCGACCAATAGAAGGGAATACCTCCAAATATCATGTAGGCCTCCATTATCTCCTGTCGCTCTATAGGCAAATNGACGCTTNTCACATATAACTCACANTCATGCAAGTTGAAAGGCTGTAGNTGTATCTGATTGTTCAATCTNTTANGTAAGCCACCTCTATTTTTTAGNATCNTCTTAACCANCCAAGAGGTCGCTNACCCACATACAATAAGGAGTATATCTTTCCTTGCTGATGCCCAACCATTCCAGAAGTTCTCAAAAGCAGGCATAAAACTTGATTTAGGAGCATCCATCCAAGGCAACTCATCTAAGAACACAATCTTCTTCCTGTCGGGAAGTTCTTTAAGATACTGCTCCAACATATAAAATGCCTCTATCCAGTTGTTAGGATATGAGCCCCCCTTGAATCCATGATCTTTAAGAGTGAGATAAAATCGTTGCAATTGTTCCTTTGTCGAAGCCTGCGCCATCCCAGAATAAGTAAATACAAAGTTATCTTGAAAGACCTCCCTAACAAGATAGGTCTTACCAATTCTACGGCGTCCAAATACTGCGACAAACTTAGACTCATTTGAATCGTAGGCTTGTCGAAGTTCCTGAATCTCTTTCTCTCTTCCTATCAGCATATAAGATATATTTTAGGCTACAAAGATACAAAATTTTTCTTACATCACATAGCCAAATCTTATATTTTTATATCACATTTGGCTGCTTGATGTAAGTAATCTGACATCAATCGAACTTATTCTCCCGTAGCGCAACGATGACATATACTTACGTCAGTCAGCCAAATCAATTAATCTATCAACGGCGTTATCAGCTGGTCATTCTCACTATTTTTTGAATAATTCGGGATGCGAACCGAGGCGCAATAGTGCAGGGGAATCTCCATGTTTATGGCGTTCACCATAAGATCTCTATCCCACTTCTTGGCTAAAGTCTGCTCTGCATAGTACAAGATAGCCTCATCATCATCCCTGAGCTTGGCAATTAATTTATTAATATTCAACCACGATAAAACTCCAACGCTGCGTCGGAGTTTTGGAGAAGATTCTCTAAATCGCACATAGTAGCGCTTCATTGCCCAAAGATTACTCACAGACATCCCCATCTTTGCATACTTAGATTTCAAATCTACAGACAGTCGTTTTACAACGCCATCGCCATGTTTACTATCTAACTTACATTCATACAATAGCTTGCCTATCTCCCAGTGCATTTCATTGGAAGTTCTTGCTATTTCACTCGCAGTTTTGCTTCTGGCAGATTCTATAACTGCGACTGCTTGTTGCAGTATATCATTATATTCTGATTCGTTATGAATGGCAATGATTATTTCCATAGATCCTTCTCTTTAGTGCGGCTTTCGGGTAGACTAACAGAATATTGTTGACTATTCGTAAGTCCCTATTTCTTATTTGTCGATAGCATGGATGATTTCGAGTTTGAGGTCTTCGGGATAGTCCTCGTTTGACATGTTGCAGGTGATGATGCGTTGAAGTAGATCTTAGTCGATGCGTCGGGACCAACGTGGTAAGCACGAAACTGTTTGGCTTTCTCACTTTCGGTCAAGAGCATGCCTACATTAAGAACTGCCATGAAATTGAACAGACCCAACTGGGTAGTTGAGGCTGTCTAACAATGAACGTTAGGCAGCCTCACCAAAACACAACATGCCTTATTTTCAGCAATTTAAGTTGACTTAAAAGTATGGAATTGGATTTCTCGGAATTTTTGATTAACTTTGCATGTCGGCATTCTGCTGACAATGGTTAACGAAACTAAACGAATCAAAGATGAAAAGAAATATTCTTATTGCTGTTGCAATGATGCTGACCGCAATGGGCGCATCGGCTCAGTCAAAAGTGTATATGACCCGGGAAATCACTCCGGAGGCACTTGTCAAGATATACAAGGCTTTAGGACGTCCGGCCGACGGACACCGCGTGGCGGTGAAAATCAGCACCGGAGAGTCGGGAAATCCAAATTATCTTAAACCTACGCTTATCAGCGCACTTGTCGACACCGTGCATGGCACTATTGTAGAATGCAACACTGCATACGCAGGAAAAAGAAACACCGCGGAGGCTCACTGGCAGACAATCCATGAGCATGGATTGGATTCCATCGCTCCTGTCGACCTCATGGACGAAGCAGGACAGATGAGAATACCGGTACGCGACCGCCGTCATATCAAATATGACATCGTGGGCGATCATCTGCCACGCTACGACTATATGGTGAATCTTGCTCATTTCAAAGGTCACCCAATGGGCGGATACGGCGGTGTGCTCAAGAATGCGAGCATCGGCGTGGCTTCCGCCGACGGAAAGGCATATATCCACACCGGTGGGAAAACCGACAAAGTGGAAGGATTGTGGCAAAAAATAGCCGACCAGGATGTATTTCTGGAGTCAATGGCAGCAGCTGCCCAAGGTGTGGCTGATTATTTCGGCGACAATATAGTCTACATAAATGTGATGAACAACATGTCGGTAGACTGCGACTGCGTGGCACACCCGGCGGCAGTGACAATGGCCGACTACGGCATCCTCGCATCAACCGACCCGGTTGCACTCGACAAGGCCTGCTGCGACATCATCTTCAACATGGCATCTTCGGAAGGGAATGATTCCGATGCACTGAAAGAGCGCATCAGCAGCCGTCACGGACTCCACACAATCGATCATGCAGCTGCTATCGGACTTGGAAATCTCGACTACGAAATAATCAGCATCGACGAGTGAGATCATGATCTATTTTGACAGTGACTATATGGTGGGCGCTCATCCGGAAGTGATGAAGCGTCTGGTTGAGACCAACGCCTTGCATACCGTGGGGTATGGAAATGATCAGTTCACAGCCGAGGCCAAACGCATAATCCTTGAGAAATGCGGCATCGAGAATGGCGATGTGTTTTTGCTTGAAGGGGGTACGCAGACCAATGCCGTGGTCATTGACCGCATACTCGACCACAATGACGGTGTGATTGCCACCGACACGGCGCATATCAACGTGCATGAAGCGGGTGCGATAGAATCGAATGGGCACAAGATACTTACTCTCCCCAATCACGACGGCAAGCTGAGAGCTGAAGATGTCAGAAAATATATCGCAGATTTCTATGGCGACGACACCAACCAATATATGGTGCGCCCGGCAATGGTATATATCTCCCACCCTACCGAGTTGGGCACATTGTATTCCAAAAAGGAACTCACCGAGCTAAAAGAAGTCTGCGAGGAATATAATATCCCGCTCTACATGGATGGTGCACGCATGGCTTATGGGCTCGCCTCTCCCGCTGCCGATCTCTCTATTGAAGATCTCGCCTCTCTCTGCGATGTGTTCTACATAGGTGGAACTAAATGCGGCGCATTGTTTGGCGAGGCTGTCGTGACTCGCCGGCCGGAACTTTTGCCACGTTTCGTGTCGCTTATCAAGCTTCATGGCGCCACTCTTGCCAAAGGAAGGCTTTTGGGAGTGCAGTTTGCTGCGCTTTTCACCGACGGTCTGTACGAGAAGATAGGCCGACATGCCATAAAAATGGCAATGAAACTGAAAGAAGGGTTCATCGCCAAAGGCTATCCGCTCTTTATCGACTCCCCTACAAACCAGCAATTTTTCATATTGCCGAATGAAAAGATCGACTCATTGAAGGAGGTTGCCTCATTTGAGATGTGGGGACCGAAAGGAGAGACCCACACTCCGGTGCGTTTTGTCACCGACTGGGCCACCACAGAAGAAGATGTGGATACCTTGATAGCTAATCTATGACTACAGGCAATTTCAGTCAAGTTTGAAAACAATGCGTTGCACACCATCTTGATAGCGACTGCTCGAAATGCGGAAACGTCCTATTTCTGAGGTGTGCTTCACGTGTGTGCCGGCACATAGGCACTCATCGTAATCTCCGACACGCACCACTCTCACTGTATCTGAAGCATCTTCCGGCAGACGGCTCATGTCGAAACGCTTCATCGCCTCGGCCTGGGTGATAAATTCTTCTGTAACGGCTACATCTTCAGCTACTATGCTGTTTACGTAATCTTCTATTGAACGTAGCTCGTCGTCTGTCATAGGACGATCAATATGATAGTCGAGTTTCGACTTTTTCCTTTCTATGTGTGCGCTGAAAGCACGTCCACACCCGTAGCGACGCGCAATCTCTCCATTAACGAGATGCTCAGCTGTATGCATAGGAGGATATTCCTGCTTGTTATGTTCGTTTAAGATATTTTCCGCCATAATTCTATTGTATTTCTTCGATAATCTGATTTTCTATAGTGCGGGTCACCGATGAAAAGGTAAGTCCATCTTTTCTGCAAAGATAGTCAAAATATTTATATCCTCAACAATTAATCTTGTTTTTATGTAGAATCGATGTCAACTATTTTTTATCCATAAAATAATAAGTAGTAAAACCTTTATATTCCTCCGATAGCCGAATCTGCCATTCTTGTTACTTCCAAAGTCAATAGGGCGAGACTCAATCGAATCTCGCCCTACATAACTTTTAACTATGTCCTTTACAGTTTAGTCGGAGCTTTAAGCTTCTGAGCTTTTGCAACCTTCACCGAACGGGAATCCTTTACATCGGCAGAAGATGCTGCAGCATGCCATTTGTAATCGCCCTTGTCAAGCTGCCATTCGCCTGCCTTCTCATTATAGGAAGACATTTCCATCAATGGCCATGTCAGAGTGATCACCTCACTCTGCTGAGGCTGGAGGAGGGAAGTCTTGCCAAAAGCCTTCAATTCTTTGGCTGGTTTCGGAAGTTTGCCTTTAGGAGCTGAAACATAGCCCTGCACAACTTCTCGACCCGGGAGTGAACCGGTGTTTGTCACCTTTACCTTCATAACGCATTTGTAGCCATTAATAGCCGCCTCCTCGATATTCATGTCAAAGGTAGTATATGAACCGCCATATCCGAAAGGATAGGCAACCGGTTTGCCGTTTGTGTCAAAATCGCGATATCCCATGAAGATTCCTTCAGGATATTCCGTATAATCCACATTTACCTCAGGAGCTTTAGGAGCCTGTTTCTTCTCCTTGTTCTCGAAATTGGCATTGGTCCCCATCGCGAAGTCAGGCATCTTAAATTCATAGTCAGCGGGGAAATAGGCATCTGCTATTGCATCGCCATAATTGACCTCGAATGTCATCGGAAGTCTGCCCGACGGATTAACCTTTCCGGTCAGAACATCCACTATGCTGTTGCCTATTTCCTGACCCGGTTGGAACGCGCACACCAGAGCATCGGCATATTCTTTCCAGGATGCAGTCTCGATTGGACTGCAGATGTTGAGAACCACCACAACCGGCTTCCCTTCCTTGCGATAGGCTGCCGACACTGCCTCCAAAAGTTCTTTCTCATTCTGAGTAAGATAAAACTCCTCTCGTCTGCGGTCTGCGCCCTCACCGCTGGTGCGACCCAATGTGATCACAGCTGCATCATTTGCCTTTGCCTGGGCTTGAAGTTCTTCTGCCGACGGCACCAATTCATCTGCTCTTTTAGGAGGAGTCAGCGAGAACGAAGGCAGTCCCTGAGGATATAGACGCTTCTGCTCATCGGCTATATGGGCGGTATGCTTCTTAACCAATTCCTTATCGGGAGTGATACCGGCATTTCTCAGACCTTCCACCATCGACACAGAATAATACCCTCTTCCGGTGGCTCCGAATCCCATGCCTGCCGGAATCACATCGTAGGAAGTGACTCCATAGAGACCCACATTCTCAACATTTCTTTTCAATGGCAATGCGCCATTGTTTTCAAGAAGGACAATTCCCTCGGCTCCTATACGTCGGACAGTGCCGGCATGTCCTTTCAGGTCTGTCTCGTTAGGATATTGATGCTTATTGTAGGTATTGCTTTTCACTACAAATTCCAAAATACGCTTCACATTCCTGTCAAGAAGTGCCGGGTCAAGTCGACCGTCTTCCAGAGCTGCCTTTATATCCTGAAACTGCTTTTCAGATCCGGGCTGCAGCATGTCGTTACCGGCAATCATCGAAAGAACGCCATCCTTGCCCGCATTCCAATCAGACATCACCATGCCGTCGTAGCCCCACTCATCGCGAAGGATATGCTCGGTCAGGTCAATATCCTCACATGTGTATTCCCCGTTCACCTTGTTGTAGGAAGTCATGACACTCCAGGGCTTAGACTCCTTTATAGCTATCTCAAATTGCTTCAGATAGAGCTCGCGCAGAGTGCGCTGGTCAAGGCGGGAATCATTGTTGTTTCTGTTGGTCTCCTGGTTATTAACTGCAAAATGCTTGATGCAGGCGCCAGCGCCTTTGCTTTGCACTCCATTGATGTAGCCGGCAGCAATCTTTCCTGCAACCACAGGATCTTCCGAATAATACTCATGGTTTCTGCCGCACAAGGGGTTACGCATCAGGTTGACTCCGGGAGCCAGCAGAACGTCCATTCCGTAGTCGCTCACCTCCTGACCCAGCACTTCACCAATGGCAAATGCCGCATCCTGATCGAATGTGGAAGCCAGCGTTGCACCCGAAAGCACCTCTGTGGTGTTGTAGACATGGCTGTCATAGGGCCGTTTTGCAGCGAGTGAGAAACGATGGGGGCCGTCGGCAAGATAAACAGATGTGATTCCCAACCGTGGAATGGCATAAGTCAAACCAGCTGTTCCGGGAAATTTGGCATCATCGCTATACTGCATGCCACATCCGATCACAAGATGCACCTTCTCATCCTGTGTCATTGCAGCCACAATGTCGTCTATATTATTCGGAGTGAGTGTCAGCTGCTGCGCGCCGGCTCCGGCTGCGCAGCAGATTGTCATCACGCTTAAAAAATTTCTGATTTTCATTGACGTTTAAGTGTATTGAGGGTTGCCTGAGGTTTAAGGGCATCATGGAGTTTTGTCTCTGATCCGGCTACATTTGCATTGACGTTGCCACGAATGTCACGGCTTGATGCTCCAACTTCAAATGTATAGTCACCGGCATCCACCACCCATGCATCCTTATCTTCATCATAAGAAGCGAGGTATGCTGCTGCAAAGGTCAGCTTTACAGTCTGGGTCTCACCCGGCTTGAGGGTGCCTGTCTTGGCAAAGGCCTTAAGTTCGTGCTCCGGCTTGTTGGCAGCCTTCGCATTAGGAGCCTTCGCATATAGCTGAACCACTTCCTTGCCGGCAACATCACCGACATTCTTTACATCTACGGTCATTGTATAGATACCGTCTTTTTCACTTATCTTAGGCTCTGAATATTCAAACTTGGTGTAAGACAATCCATAGCCGAAAGGATAAGAAACATTCTTGCCAAAGCTGTCGAAATAGCGGTAGCCAACATAGATATCCTCTTCGTAGGGAGTGTAGTCCCAAAGCAACTTGTTAGTGCTTGCTTCCTTGTCGAAGCCAAATTGCGAAGCCGCTCCCTCAGTGGGGAAATTGGCACTCGAAGCATGATCTGCCCAAGCCACAGGGAAGGTCATCGGCAGCTTTCCTGAAGGATTAACGTTGCCAACAAGCACATCGGCTACACTGTTGCCCCCTTCCTGTCCAGCCTGCCAGGCACAGAGGATAGCATCGGGGGTGTTGCGCCATGATGCGGTCTCGATAACTCCTCCAACATTGAGCACAACAACTGTCGGTTTGCCCTCAGCGCGGAAAGCCTTGGTGGTATTCTCTATAAGCTGTTTTTCTTCCGGCGTGAGATTGAAGTCGGCCAGAGTGCGGTCGAGGAACTCGCCCGAAGTGCGTCCGATAGTGATGATGCCGGCATCATTTTTCTTAGCCAGCTCTGATAGAGTTGCTGCATCAGGAACCAATTCGTTCGGACGCTTACGGGGAAGGAATTTAGCCATCGGGTCGTTAGGATCCGGCGCGTTGCGCTCCTCTTCTGCAGCTATATGCTTTGCATACTTATCCTTAAGGCTCTCGTCGATATTGAGGTTGACATTCTTTAGTCCATCAAGCAGAGACACTGTGTAGGCACGGTTCACATTTCCCGAGCCGGTACCACCTGCAATGAAATCATACGAAGTGCAACCAAGCACCGCAACATTCTTCACATCCTTATTGAACGGGAGGGAATTGTTATCGTTCTTCAGAAGAACCATGCCCTCGGTCGCACTCTGACGAGTAACTGCGGCATGAGCCTTCAGATCAGGCTTGTTGGAATATTTGTAGCCTTTGAAACGAGGTGTCTTCACAATCATTTCAAGTATGCGCTTCACGTTGCGGTCAAGCACCGCCTCATCAAGAGTACCGTTGTTGACACCATCAATGATAGCCTGATATTGCTTGTCGGTGCCTGGCTGCAGCATATCGTTGCCGGCCTCCATCTGTGCCACTGCATCCTTACCGCCAAACCAGTCGGTCATCACAACGTAGGGATATCCCCATTCATCGCGAAGTACTGTGGTAAGAAGGTCTCCGTTTTCAGAAGCATACTTACCATTGATATAATTATAGGAAGACATCACTGTCCAAGGCTCAGCCTCTTTCACGACGGTTTCAAATCCACGAAGGTAAAGCTCACGCAAGGCTCTTTTGCTTACCTGAGCATCATTGCCCATACGGTTGCTCTCCTGATTGTTTACAGCAAAATGCTTCACAGAAGTGCCCACACCGTTCGACTGCACACCGCGCACGTATGCAGCGGCTATCTTGCCGGCAACGAGAGGATCTTCAGAATAATATTCAAAGTTTCGTCCGCACAATGGATTACGATGGATATTGAGTGCCGGAGCCAGCAGAACGTCGGCACCATATTCAAGCACCTCATTACCGATGGCATTTCCAACTTCCTCCACGAGATCGGTGTCCCAGGTTGAGGCAAGAAGCGTGCCGATAGGGAAATGAGTGCAATAATATGTCTCGGAGTCTCCCTCACGTGCAGGATCGATCCGTAGTCCTGCAGGGCCGTCAGCCAACACAACTGCCGGGATTCCAAGTCGCTCAATCGGGAAGGTTGTGCCGGCTGCTCCGGGGACTATGCTGCGGGTCTCCCCTACAACGGCGCTATCGCCCGACACACCGGCCATGCCAGTGCCAACTATGAGGTGTGCCTTTTCCTCAAGGGTCATGGCAGCGATAACCTCATCTATGTTATCTGCATTCAATTTAGGGGTGGTGTTACAACTTACCATAGCCAATAGTAATAAACCGGATGATGCTATTGTCAGATTTTTCATGATGATGGAGAGATTTTATTTTTTAAATAGTTTTGGAGCGAACTCCGAAAGATATATACGCCAGTTTTTCCAGATATGGCCTTCACCGGTCTCGAAGTATTCATAGGGATACTTATTGTCGTCGAGGAGCTTACGATATTGGTTGTTGGCATCATAGAGGAAGTCGGTGTTGCCGATTGCAATGTAGTAGAGAGCAGGTTGCTTTGAGAACTGGGTCTTCAGTTTCCCTTCGAGGTCTTCATAAATGGGAGAAGTGCTGCCTTCACGCGGAAGGATAGCTGCAGAGAAAAGGCCCACATAGTCGAACATGTCGGGATATTGCTTCGAAATGTGCATTGAATGGAATCCCCCCATTGAAAGGCCGGCTATAGCACGGGCCTTCTTCTCCGGAATTGTACGGAAAGTGTTGTCGATGAAATTCACTACATCGGGGAAAGAAGTCTCGAAAGAACCTTCCATTGTGCGGGGAAGATTCATGTTAGGAGCCTGGAGCCCAAGCGACGATTCGCCCGGAGCTGCCTCCTGGTCAACGTTTCCGTTGGTCATCACTACGATCATCGGTTCAGCCTTTCCCTGGGCAATAAGATTATCGAGAATCTGGGATGTGCGTCCGAGTGCCATCCAAGCCTCCTCATCGCCACCCATGCCATGTAGCAGATAGAACACAGGGTAACGCTTGCCTGATGTCTCATAGCCGGCAGGTGTATAGACAGTCACACGGCGGTCTTTGCCAAGTGTCGGACTGTTATACCACATACGCGACACTGTGCCGTGAGGAACATCCTTCACTCCATAAAGACTTGCGCGGTCACCATCGATAATGAAAATATTGGTTACAGTTGCAACATCGCGGTTCATATACACGTTGGAAGGGTCCATAGTGCGGAGACCATCCACCACGAAAGCATAGCTATATAGTTCCGGAGCCAACGGGGAAGAGGTGAATTCCCATACTCCCTGTTCATTTTTCTTTAGATCGGCTGTTCCCGGGGCATCCCATTTTCCCATAGGAGTCTCTATAGTCTGCGGTGGGAGAAAATCGCCGGTCACCTGAACTAATGTTGCGTTAGGTGCATTAAGACGGAAAGTTACCGATTTGTCAGCGTTTATCTCAGGAGACACTACCTGCTGACCACCAAAAAGAGCCTGCTGCGCATTAGCGAGGGCCACAGATGCCAAGAATGACATCGCAATAAGTAATTTTTTCATGTGTTATTTGTTTAAAAGGTTTATCGAAATATAAGACCCCGTCTCATAAGATTTTAGAGGTCCCGGGGAAGCTGGGTTGGGATGATTTTCGGCATGCAGGCTCGGGAGCATAGCGGGCTATGTGACTGAGCCAAAGGTCGAAAAGCGCCCAAGCCA
>WFLX010387925.1_pt1 | contig 17920 bp, 10 predicted proteins | sample 4967041 | NCBI WGS metagenome assembly WFLX01 (sample SAMN12857096, study PRJNA449069) | gut metagenome | isolation source: stool from male and female vole | host: Microtus ochrogaster | place: USA:Florida | collected 2017 | reverse complement strand
CCACAATTCAGGCTACCGTTGCCTGAAGCACTTCTATCTGGAAAAAGTCTGCAAACACCTGCGTCATCTTTTNCCAGGGNGGTGNNATACAACCGTTTTGTGGNGCNTCAAAAACGNAGTCCNCNNCATCGGTCNGNCGATGTCGGGGACTCCGATTGGTCGATGTCGGGGACATCGATTTTTGGGGTGTTGAAGCGTGCTGTTTGGAATGTTGCGTGACCACCTGTATTTTTATCGGGTCAGCGAGAATTTCATGCTTACGCCAAAGTCGGCAGTGATGGTGGGGTACGACGATTGTGACACCAGCGGGGTGTTCTTCTGCCAGTCAAGGAAACCGGAGAGGGTCAGAAGTCGGCTGAAGGTGTAGTCGGCTGATATTGCCATCTTGTAGGCGGTGGAGCCGCTTGTGGCAGTGGTCACAGCCGTTTGGATGTTGCGGTTCAGGGCATTCTGCAAGCGGTAGGAGAAGTCGGCACGGATGTTCAGGTCGTGGCTCACCCCTCGGGTGCGTGCGCTGGTGCGGCTGCTGGTGTCTTGCTTGTCCTTGGCGTTCTTGCTCTTGGCTCTCGTCTTTCTGCCGTCGATGCTCTGGATGGACTTTGCGCCGAAGAGGTTCAGGTCCTTGATTTTGTAGCCCATGCCCACCACGATGTCGTTGGAGAAGTTCTCTGTCAGCGTTACACTCGTCATCGAGAGGTTCAGGGTGCGTGTCTTGCGATATTCCATCTTTGCCGTCATGCCGCTGTTGAACGACATATCGACACCGATGAGGGGCGAGAACGTCTCGTTGAGGCTGATGGTCGATACGTTGTACATGGAGCTGGGGATTGGGTTTCCCGTGGTCACGTCCTTGACGAAGCCCCAGTCGCCCATATATTCCATGAAGTTCGAGTAGGAGTTGTAGGCACCGACCGAATACACGCTCTTGTAGGCGTGGTTGATGTTGAAACTCTTGAAGTGGTCGGCAAACCATGGCGAGAGTTTCGTCAGACCACTGTACTTCACGCTCCAGTTGGGCATCATCCGTGCCAAGGCTGGGAAGATGTCGAGCGGTGAGGAAAGTGGGCTTCCGCTGCAGTAGGCGGTGAGGAATGCGGGCACCATCACGTCGGCAGAGTATTGCTCGATGTGTCCGTTTTCGGGGTTGTAGGCCTTGCCTGCCCATTCTTCGCCAGCAGCGGTGGGGTAGGTGTATGATGTGTATTGCTTCTCCAGCCTGTTTTGGACGATGGGCAGGTTGTTGAGGAACTGCTGGAAGTGGCGTGAGCGGTAGTTGTTGTTGATGTTGCCACCTGATTCAAAGGCTGACCCGATGGAGATGACCGTCATCGAGAAGCTGCCGCTTTGGGTGGTTGGCATGCCGTCGTACATGAACTGCACGCGCTTGGTCTTGTTCACCGTCCTACTGGCGGTCAGGTCTATCTTGAAGTCCTTCACAGGCTCCACCATGGCTCTCAGTTGCAGGTCTTCCATGTTGGCGGTGGTGGCAGGAGTGGTGATGTGGCTGTTGTCCTGCATCAGCCAGCCGTTGCGGGCAGCCTTCTTGATGTAGCCGTCGCCCACAGCACCGAAGGCGAAGTCCAGACCTGGTGAGAGCATGCCATCCACGCTCTTCTGACCGAATGCGTCACCCACTTGCGTGCTGAAACCGGGCAGTGTGAGGGCGTATGTGTTGCGGTAGGCGAGGCTCAGATTGCGCACGCTCATCAGTCCTCGTGCCACCACTTGTGCAGTCTTGTACCATGAGGCATTCTCCAGTGGCTCTTTTGCCACCACCGAAATTTTTACGGGGATGGTGTCGTGGCTCTTCACCTTGATGGTGTTGGCGTCGGTCTTCTTGTAGGAGAGGTTGTAGGTCTTGCCGCCTTTGGTCGTGGCGCGAACGATGAGGCGTTTCGAGTTCTGACCGTGTTTCACTTCGATGTCTGTTGAGTCGTTCAGCACAATCTCCTGCGTGAAGCCTTTGGTCTTCTTGCCCTTGCTGGCATCGGCTTGTGTGTTTGAGGCGTTCTCCTTGCTGTCTTTCCCGCCCTTTGTGTCCTTGGTTTTCGTATTTCTGTTGGCGGTGTTGCGCTTGCTTTGCGAGTTGCGGCTGTTGCTCGCGAAACGTTTCTCTGCATCAGCCAAGAACTTCCATTTCTTGTACAGCGTCTCCATGTTCATCTTGCCGTTGATGTTGACGGTGCGCTGCGTGCCAATGGTGTTGCCTAAAGAAGTGCCATCCTCCAGCTCCGTGCCGCGTGTCCAGTTGTAGTTGGCGTTGTAAGTGCCATCGGCTGTCATCCAGTCGAGCAGCGGAATCTTGTTCAGGGGCACTTGGTACGAGCCGTTGAAGGTGCTCTTGTAGGTCAGCGGACGACCGAACGACTTCAAACTTCTGACGACGGAATCCTTCCAGGCATCGTATTCGTCGGGGTAGAGGCTCTTGTTCACCACCGTGTTAGGCTCTTCAATCTCGGCGTGTGTGGATGAGGTCCACGACATCTTTAAGGCTTTGAAAATGTCCCACTTCACGGTTAAGTCGCGATTCCACAAGATGAGGTCGGAGAAGGAGACAGGCAGCTTTGTGTCAGCGTCGATGTCGCGCTCCTGAAACTCATAGTAGTTGCGTGTCAAGTCGGTGTTGAAGGCGATGCTCTGTGGCAGCCACTGCAGGTTTTGTGCCTTCAAGATGTCCAGCCACTTCGACTTGCCTTTCACGTTCTTGAATGGTTCCCAAGCCTTGTATTTGGGCGAATAGTTGTAGCTCAGGTTCAGCTTCCAGTTCTCCTCGTTCTCATACGTAGTGGTCTCGCCTGTCTTGTATCGTTGGCTGTAGCTGTAGCTGAAAGCGAAGTTGGCTGGGTCGTAGGGCATGGGCTTGCGGCTTTGTACGCTTGAACGCCAATTGCTCATCGAGAAATTCTTGTTCTTCACCACAGTCTCTGTCAGGTCGCTCAGCGAGTCGCGGGCTGCCGAAGTGGTACACTCGTCCAAGGCATCCTTCAGCAGCATGTCTGTGTCGAATGGGTTGTACTTGGGCGACAGCTTCTGCCATGAGTATGAGTAGTAGAGTGGCAGGTTCATTTTCCATTTCTCGGGGAAGAACTTGCCTAACTCAATCTGCGTGGTGATGCCCCACTCGTAGAGGTTGTCGTTCCGACGGTCGTTCACACCGTCTTCCAAGCCTCCGAATCCTGCGGTTTCCACATGGCCCGTCACGTTCACAGAACCCAAGTCGGACAGTTGCACGTTCAAATTGCCTTGTGCCGCCCAACCGCCGTCGTTCGTGTAGTCCTGCATGCGGAGTTCGTTCACCCACACTTCCACACCGCCTGTCTTGCGACCGTTGTTGCGCACGCCAATCATCATGGTCTTCACCTCGCCCAGCGACGGGTTGCCAATGATGCTCACCTTGTTGTTTGGGTTGTTCTGGTCGTAGGTGTAGTACAGCTCCGTATAGCTCGCCTTGCCCGCAGTCTTGTCCTTGTTACGGCTGTGTTTCAGGTTGGTGAAGAGGGAGAAGTCGATGTCGAGCATGTTCTCCGCAGGCCATACCGCTTGACATCCCTGTATGGTGTAGGTGTCGTAGCGTCCCGCTGGAGTCAGTTTCAGTGGAATCTCGTACTCATAGTAGTTGCTCTTGTAGTCGCTGCCTATGCGCACGAAGATGCTCATCTGGTTGTCTTGCAGTTCGGTGTCCCCTTCCAGCGCATTGGCATGCACGAACATCTGTAAGTGCCTGTAATGGCGGAAGTCCATGTTCATGGTCTTATACACAGCCCTTGCGTCGCCTGTGGCAAGATTCTCCACAGTCAGTGCCAATGCCTGTTCGTTGTCTTGCGTGAGTTGTGGCTGCGAAGGGTCGAGCACACGAGTGATACCTGGAGGCAGCACATAGTTGACAGGGGTCTTGTCGTTGTTCTCTTCAATGTTCACAGCCGAGGGAACCAAGGTGCCGCTCACGCTGGGCTTCTCGCCAGTGTAGAGTGTCTGGGTGTAGTTGCGCCATTCGCCAGCCACAAGGTCGAGGTTTGCCAAACGCACCACGATGGGCTCTTCAAAGCCCGTCATGTACATACGCATGAATCGGATGCNTGAGAAGTCGCTGATGTTGCCTTCCTTTCCNTCATATTCCTCTNCGGGNATGCGGAACTGATACCATGTAGCACTCTCCTTCTCGCNGTTGCGCAGACCCACCGAGGTTTTGCGTGCATCCACGATGAAGTTCCGTCCCACCACCATGTCTTCAGGGCGCAGACTAATGTGGTACTCGAAGAAGTTCTCGTATTCGTTCATCGTGTAGTCCAAGTTCACGTCTTCCGCATCGGGCTGGCTCTTGTAGGCTGTTGAGTAGCTTTCGCCCGATTCGCTGGTGTTGGGCGAGTTGCCTTGCGGCGAGTTGATGCGTTTGTAGCGATCCAGAATGGAGGTGCGGGCGGCATCGAAGTCACTGCCACGGAAGTAATGGTAGTCGTCGCCCGCAGGGTCTTCATAGATGGGGTCGTAGGCAGTTGCCGTCACCTTGCTCTTCATGGTGTTCAGGTAGTCGGCATAGACGCCAAAGGTGCGTTCGTCCCTGTTGTCAAGACCATTCAGACCGATGTCTTGGCGTTGGCGTGCGCCGCTTTCGTTAGAGAAGGAATAGACCACCGACTTCTCGCTGGGCACGCGTCCCCAAACCGTTTCGGTATAGGTGGAAGCGGAATTGACGGGCATGCCGCTCTCGTAGAACTTCTTGCCATCTTTCAGGACATCTTCGCTGATGTCGCCCAAGTTGATGTAGAAGTCGCCACCATAACGGCGGTCGTCCTTCGTGTAGATGAAGGGGTCGAGCATCCAGAACTCAATGTACTGCACATTGCTGGTTTCAAAGTCGCTTGTGTCAATCTTGCGCATCATGCCACCCCAACGCTTTTTCGGGTCGTTCAGCTGTGCGTTCTCGTCCACGTCTGTGTCGAGGTTGTACGGACCGCGCTCACGGGGGTAGTAGGCCATGTTCAGGATGTCCAGCGTGTTGCTCTCGCCCATGTTCGTCTCGCGATTCGGATATACTTCTCGTATATAGACCTCGCGGACGTAATGGTTCGAGAGCTGTTCAAGGTCGTTCTTGATGTGGGGCGGTGTGAGCGACGAGGAGCGTCGTGTGAAGATTGGGTCGATGTTATACCAAGCCAGTCGGGCGCGGTTGTAGCCGTACTTCACATCGTTGGTCAGTTTGCCGTATGGCAGGTGTGAGGGCGTGGAGGAGAGCATCCAGTCCTTGGGGTTGCTCACGTCAATCGGGGTCTTTGTGTTCTCGAAGTCGTCCAGATAAGAGGCGTTGCCCTGTGTGTCGTGAGCCGTGCCTGCATCCAGCTGGGCGTATTCGCCTGTGAACGAGATGCTCGATGGCGCGGTGAGTTCGAGGAAGGGCAGTTTGTCCAGCAGGTTAGTCAGCCACTGCGAGTTCTGCTTCCAGTTCATGTGGAGCCCCCACAGCGTGTTGTTCAGCGGTTCAGCCCCCATGCTGACTTTCGATGTCAGCGGTTTCTCGCTCACTTTCATCCATGTGCCGCCCAGGTTGAAGTTCTTCGAGAAGTCATACTCCCAATTCAAGCCCAGCATCGTCTTGCGCATGGTGGAGAAGTCCGCTTGGTCCTCCAGGCTGACGCTCACGTTCGTACCAGCGTCGATGATGCTCTGGTTGATGATGGTCACCACCCCACTGGCGTAATCGACCGTGTAGTCGCTGCCCTCGGTGAGTGTCACGCCACCGGCCGTCACCGTCACCGAACCTTGCGGAATGTAGCTGTAGCCATCAGAGAGGCGAATCACGCTGCCGTTCGATGCCTTGTACTCGCCCACCAGCGAGAACTTGTTCTTCTCCGCCACCTGTTTCGCCACGGTCTTGGTCGAGTCGTAGAGTTCATCGTAGCAGTATTTGTCGGCAATGGCATCGTTGCCAATCTTCTGTCGCAGCCAGTCGCCGAACGGTTCCACCACGGGGAAGATGACGCGGCCTGTCTGCGATTGGATGGTGTATCCTTCCACAAAGTCAAACTTGCCGTTCGGATTCGTCTTGTCGTGGTCGTCCAAGCGGTCCAGGTTCATCATCTTCAACAGGGTGGTTTGCTTGAACATCTCTTCGGGGATGTAGTTCAGGTTCACGCCCGTAGTGTCGCTCATGTACTTGATGTCCAGTTTGAACTTCTCTTTCTGCACCGACTGGGCGTTCAGGCTGTACACGTTCTTCATCATCAGCCTCCAGTTGGCGATTTGGGGCGAATTGCTGGTGTTTTTCAACAGCTTCACGAACAATGCCTTGTCGTTGTCTTTCAGGTCGGCTGAGAACTCGCCCACCTGATAAGTCTGTCCGTTGTAGGTGTATTCGTATGCCACAGCCAGCACCTGATTGGGTTGCAAGGGCGACTTGAGGCTGATATAGCCCAGATATTGGTTCAGCGTGTATTCCGACGAGGACAGCAAACGGGCGTTCTCCACTTTCTCATACTCTATTCCACCCTGCATCACGCCGTCCAGCACCGTGCTCGTCTGGTCCATGTTGCGGGCGTCATCGTATGTGTTGACCATGTTGGAATACAGCATATTGCTGGCGTTGTCGGGATTGGCGATGCCGCCATTGAGCCATGTGGCATTGCCCACCTTCGATTGCTCTGCCAAATCCACCAAGCCGATGATGTTGCGTGTGTTCTCCGTCGCGCCCCCCGTGTTTGTCTCCCACACTTCAATGCGGTTGATGGTGATGCCGTTCATGATGTTGGGCAGCGTAGAGCAAGACTTGTCGTAGGTGTCATGGAAATAGTGCGCCAAGAAGAAGTGGCGGTTCTCGTCGTAGTTGTAGGCCTGAATGTCGAAGGTGGACAGCTGGCTGCCGCCTTGGCTGGTGACGGTCTTCGACTTTGACTTCTTCTGGCTCACGACGGTCTGTAGTTTCAGACGTCCGAACTGCAAGTCGGTCCTGATGCCGAACAGCGAGCTTGACCCTCTGATGAGGCTTGAATTGGTGGGGAACGTGATGTTGCCCGCCTCCACCAGCTTCACAATCTCGTCTTCCTTGCCTTCGTAGCTCAGTTTCAGATTCTTAGAGTCGAAGTCGAAGGTGGCCTCCGTATTGTAGTTGATGTTGAACTCCATCTTGTCGCCCACCTTCGCGTTCACGCTGGCATTGATTTTTTCGTCAAAGTCAAACGCCTTCGTGGTGCGGTTGCGTTCTGCCATCGAGGGGTTGTCAACGAACTTGTAATTGTAGCCAAACTTCAGTTCTGCGCTACCTTGGGTGCGAAGCTGCACACCGCCAGGACCGAAAATCTTTTCCGCCGGACCTAAGTCGAAGTGCATATCCGAGAAGTCGAACTTCTCCTTTCCTTTCGTGACGAACAGCGAGTCGTTTCGTGTCTTGAAATACTTGCTAAACGACTGCTTTTCCGACCATTGCAGATACTCCGTCGGGGTCAGCATCCACGGCTGGCTCAGAAAATCGTCGCCCAGCCTCGTGCCCACCTTGTAGTAGCCCGTCTTCTCGTCATAGACAGCCGTGTCGGGTCGCAGATTCTCGGGCGTTCTCAAATCCAGCGCATACTCCTCTCCGTGCAGTTCCTGCGGATGGTCAGTCTTGCGCACCTTCACCGTGTCGGCCACAAACACATTGGATGACAAGAACGCATGGCTATTGCTTACCTCTGCAATAGCGCTTATGCTCGTCATCACCAGTAAGATATATATAATATTCCGAAGTGTCTGCTTCAAAACCGTTCTTCTCTGTTGCAGGGGCCAGAGTCCCTTCTTACATGTATTCCATTTGAAGAAACGTAGGAATCGCCACATTATTGTATTTATAGCGCAGAAAATGTGTGTTTGTCCGTGCTTCCTGCGTCTTGTTGTGGCATTATCTTGTTTTGTCATACGTCGCCACCGTGCGCGTATTATTTCGCGCACCCTGCGTGAAATAATACGGACACCCTGCGCATGTTATTTCGTGCAGGGTGTCCGTGTTGGGTGGTCAAAGGTGTGCGACCTTCGTTGCTTCTCGTTCGTGTCGAGAGTGCCGCTTTGTCAGCGCGCTCATAACATCTTGAGGGCGAGCTTGATGACCTTTTCGACAGGGGCGGAAGGCTCGTCCTTGAGGATGGTTTTGACCGTCTTGGCGACGGGGGCAGGGGGGAAGCCGAGCATCTTGAGGGCTTCGCAGGCCTCGCCGTAGATTTCGCTGTTGGCGATGGAAGGTGCTGCGCTGTCGCCCGACGGAGAGACGGTCTCGATGCCGATGGAGGCAACCTTGTCGCGAAGCTCCACGATGATGCGTTGTGCGGTCTTCGCGCCCAGCCCCTTGACGGTCTTGAGCATGCGTTCGTTGCCTTCCATGATGAGTCCTGCCAGTTCGGGAGCGGAGAAGCTGCTGAGCATGGTGCGTGCGGTGTTGCCACCCACGCCGCTGACGCTGATGAGCAGGAGGAATAGCTCACGCTCCTGCTTGGTGGCGAAACCGAAGAGAGTCCATGTGTCTTCGCGGATGGACTCATGCACGAAGAGTCGTGCTTCGCTCTTGCCTTGCAGGGCAGTGTAAGTGTTGAGGGAGATGTTGAGCAGATACCCCACGCCATGGGCTTCGAGCGTGGCTTGGGTGGGGGTGAGTTCGTCAAGGATGCCTCGGATATAGTTAATCATGAGTGGTATGGTTTTGCGGGTTGTTGTTGCGGGCTGACAGGGCGCGGAAAGCTTGTCGGTCCTGTAAGACTGTGGTTTAGATGGGACGGGTTATCTCTTTGAGCCAAGCCTTGTGCTCCTCGTCCAGATGCGGAGCAAGACGGTCATAAACGGTCTGCTGGTAGGCGTTGAACCACTGGCGCTCTTCCTCGGTGAGCATCTCCACAAGGATGGGAGCGGTCATGACGGGGCAGAGGGTGAGCTGCTCGAACGTGTAGTAAGGACCGTAGGTGATGCCGTCGGTGGCTGGGACGACCAGCATCGTGTTCTCGTGGCGCACGCCGTGGCTGCCTTCGATGTAGATGCCAGGCTCGTCGGTGATGGTCATGCCTGGAAGGAGGGGAGTGGGTCGCCACTGCATACGGAACTGGTGGAGGTCGATGGCCTCATGCACCGACATGAACTGCCCCACGCCATGCCCCGTGCCATGCAGGTAGTTGATGCCGTGTTTCCACATGGCTTCGCGAGCCAGCGTGTCGAGCTGAGTGCCGCAAGTGCCTTTGGGGAAGACGGCAGAGCCAAGGCGAATCCAGCCTTTGAGCACGAGGGTATAGTCGCGCCGCATCTCTTGGGTGAGTGGTCCGAGTGGGATGGTGCGGGTGATGTCGGTCGTGCCGTCAAGGTACTGACCGCCCGAGTCGATGAGCAGGAGTCCTTCGGGCTTCACTGGGATGTCCGTCTCTGGAGTGGGGTCGTAGTGTACGATGGCTCCGTGGTGCGCGTAGCCCATGATGCTCTCAAAGCTAACGCCTTTGAACAGGGGTTGCTCTGCGCGGAACGCTTCCAGCTTCTTGGACAGGGACAGCTCGGTTTGGTCTCCTTTGGGCACGTTCTCAAGTGTCCATTTCATCCACTTGACCATCGCCACGCCGTCCTTCTCCATCGCATGACGGAAGCCGCGGATTTCTGTCTCGTTCTTGAAGATGAGCATCTGCTCCACCACGCTGTCTTTGCGGATGGGGTTCTTGATGGCGGAATAGATGGCGTGGTTGGCCTTCTCTGGCTGCACATAGACGGGCAGGTGGAGAGTTTGAAGGTCGGTGGCGATGTCGCCGTACTCGCGGATGCTCACGCCTTCGCCCTGCAGATAGTCAGCTACTTCGGGCGTGACTTTTTCCTTGCATATATATAATATGGTATCGGTCGGTGTGATGAGCACGTAGCCGAGCACAAAGGGCGTGTAGCGCACGTCGTCGGCACGGAGGTTGAGTGTCCATGCCACTTCTTCAAGGCTGGGCAGCACGATGGCGTTCTGCCCAATCTTCTCGCGGATACGCTGAATCTTTGAGGCAGCACTTTCTCCTGCATACTCCATCCTTTGTATGAAGGCTTTGCTTTGTGGGATGGCGGGGCGTTCCGCCCAAATCTCCGCGTATGGGTCGCGGTCGGTGCGGAGGGTGAGGCCGAAGGCTTTCAGTTCGTTCTCCATGCCCTCCACGTCGGCAGCGGTGTCCACCCAGCCGTCAACCGCCACAACGCTGCCTTGGGGAAGCACTCTGCCCAGCCACTCGGTGATGGTGGGCGTGCCCTCAATCTTCTCCTTCATCAGTTCGATGCCGGTGTCTGCCAGCTGTTCTGCGGCTTGGATGAAATAGCGTGAATCCGTCCAGAGGGCTGCCTTGTCTCGTGTGACCACGGCGGTGCCAGCTGAACCTGTGAAGCCCGTGAGCCAGCGACGTGACTTCCATCGTTCTGGCACATACTCGCCAGCGTGTGGGTCGGTGCTGGGCGTGATGAAGGCGCTGATGCCTTCGCGTTGCATGAGGTCTCGCAGGGCCTCTATCTTTTCGGTTGTTTTCACTATGTGTAATGATTGGTCGTTAAACGTGCGTGTGAACGCTATAATTTGTCCACAAAGATATATGTTTTGGAGTAAAATTGAAAGTCTTTCTTTGGAAAAGATAATTTTTTGTTAGATTTTTTGTTGTTTTTGTGGAAAAAGTCTAACTTTGTGCCCGAAATCGAAAAACTCGGATACGGAGCACCGCTTTCGGCACTTGGTTTTTAGGAGCTTTCGGAGACACGTTCCGTATAGAGAATAGAACAACGGACATTATTATTAAATAACATTAAACAACGTTTCACAATGGACGCAAACAAAGTATTGGAAGACCTGAAGCGTCGCTTTCCAAACGAGCCTGAGTATCATCAGGCGGTAGAAGAAGTGCTTAGCACTATCGAAGACGAGTACAACAAGCACCCAGAGTTCGACAAGGTGAACCTTATCGAGCGTCTCTGCATTCCAGATCGTGTATATCAGTTCCGCGTGACTTGGATGGACGACAAGGGTCAGATTCAGACCAACATGGGCTACCGTGTGCAGCACAACAACGCCATCGGTCCCTACAAGGGCGGTATCCGTTTCCACAGCTCTGTGAACCTCGGCATCTTGAAGTTCCTCGCATTCGAGCAGACTTTCAAGAACTCACTCACTACGCTCCCTATGGGCGGTGGCAAGGGTGGTTCCGACTTCTCTCCCCGTGGCAAGAGCAACGCGGAGGTGATGCGTTTCTGCCAGTCTTTCATGCTTGAGCTTACTCGCCACATCGGTCCTGACGTGGACGTTCCTGCTGGTGACATCGGCGTAGGCGGTCGTGAGGTTGGCTTCATGTTCGGCATGTACAAGAAGCTCACTCGCGAATACTCTGGTGTGCTCACAGGTAAGGGCATTGAGTTCGGTGGTTCGCTCATCCGTCCTGAGGCAACTGGTTATGGCACAGTGTACTTCCTCCGCGCCATGCTGAATACCAAGGGCGACAGCATTGAGGGCAAGAAGGTGCTCATCTCTGGTGCTGGTAACGTGGCACAGTACGCTGCCGAGAAGGTTCTCCAGCTGGGCGGTATCCCAATGACCATGTCTGACTCTAACGGCTACATCTACGACCCAGAGGGTATCGACCGCGCTAAGCTCGACTACATCATGGAGTTGAAGAACGTATATCGTGGACGCATCAAGGAGTATGTTGATAAGTATCCTTCTGCCAAGTATGTGGAGGGCGCAAAGCCTTGGTTTGAGAAGGCCGACATCGCTCTGCCTTGCGCAACTCAGAACGAGCTGAACGAGGAGGCTGCAAAGGCACTCGTTGCCAATGGCGTTATCGCTGTGGCTGAGGGCGCAAACATGCCTTCTACTCCAGGCGCAATCCGTGTCTTCCAGGAGGCTAAGATTCTCTACTCTCCTGGTAAGGCTTCTAACGCTGGTGGTGTATCAGTGTCAGGTCTCGAAATGTCTCAGAACTCAGAGCGTCTGTCTTGGTCAGCTGAAGAGGTTGACGCTAAGCTCCTCTGGATTATGGAGAACATCCACGAGAACTGCGTGAAGTACGGCACAGAGGCTGACGGCTATGTAAACTATGTGAAGGGTGCCAACGTGGCAGGCTTCATGAAGGTGGCTAAGGCTATGATGGCTCAGGGCATCGTGTAAGGCGAACATTGCAGATATAAACTGAATTTGAATGGATAAAGGCNCACAAAGTTTCATGCTTGTGCGCCTTNTTTCGTGTCAATCTNNGTCAATACGNTTTGTTGAACCTTACAAAATGGAAACCTGCAATGGCATTTGATTACAAAAAAGAATACAAGGAGTTCTACCTGCCTAAGGCTAAGCCGAGTGTGGTGGAACTGCCCCTTATGCGCTACATCGCAATCTGTGGTTCGGGCAATCCGAACGAGGCGGAAGGGGACTATCAACGTGCAATTCAACAGCTTTTCACTGTGGCTTACACGTTGAAGATGAGTTACAAGACCGATTACCGCATAGAGGGCTTCTTTGAATATGTCGTGCCGCCCCTTGAAGGTCTGTGGTGGCTCGGCAACGACGCCAGTTCCGACTTCACGGACAAGTCGGCTTACCGATGGACTTCCATGATTCGTGTGCCAGATTTCATCCAACAGAAAGATGTCGATTGGGCAAATCTTGAAGTCCGTCGCAAGAAGGGCATGGATTGTTCAGGGCTGGAATTGATGGACTTGGAAGAAGGTATGTGCGCACAGATAATGCACATTGGACCTTATGATGCAGAACCAGGGTCACTTGCTTTGCTCGACCACTTCATTGAGTCGAATGGCTACACCAAGGACCTCACGTCGCTTCGTCGTCATCATGAGATATACCTCTCCGATCCGAGAAGATGTTCGCCTGACAAACTTAAAACCGTGCTACGTATTCCGATAGCCACCAAGTGAGGTGTGAAGTGCATGAATGGAGGTCGTGGAATACCTCCTCAGAAATACCCCCAAAATCGATGTCCCCGACATCGGTCAATCGGAGTCCCCGACATCGACCGACCGATGTCGGGGACTCCGATTTTGGGACACAGGAAGCAGGGCCGTGTTTCGGTGCGGTGCGCTTGCTTTTTGTGCTTGTATGCTTGGTTGTTATGAAAAAACGCTGTAACTTTGTGGCTGAATCAGTTTGTTAGATATGCTTGTATGATGGAAAGGCTTATGAAAAGAAAACTATTGCTGGCAATGCTGGCACTTTTTGCCTTTGGGGCTTCGAAGGCGCAGGAATGGATGAACGTGCATCGCCACTACGACGGGGAGTCATGGCTCATCCCCTTGCGGATTGACCAGTTCTCGCAGTTCGACTTCACGGAGAACGGGGAACGTATGCGTGGATACACGCAGAAGAAAGACAGCTCGGAGCTGGTGGTACCGTTCAGTGTCGAATACATCGACAGCCTCACGTTCTCGTCCGACCTGACCGATGAGGAGAAGGGGCACAATAAGTATCGGGTGTTCACCATGAACATCACCACGGAGGATGAGGCGGCAATTGTGGAGAAGGAAACGTGGATTGACTGCCACATTGCCATCGACGGCAAAGGGGAGTACTCGAACTATTCGGGCACGGGGCGCATCAGAGGACGCGGCAACTCCAGCTGGCTGTACTACAAGAAGAAGCCCTACAAGTTGAAGCTCGACACCAAGAGCAAACTGCTGGGGTTGGAGAAGGCGAAGAATTGGAACCTGCTGTCCAACTATCGCGANGTGACNGACATGATGAACGTCTTTGCCTTTGAGACGGCTCGCTGGATGGGNATGNCGTTCANTAACCATACGCGTTTCGTGGAGGTGTTCCTCAATGGTGACTATGTGGGTGTCTACCAGTTGACCGAGAAGGTGGAGATAGGCAGCAACCGTGTCAACATCGACGAGGAGGGAGGCGTGCTGTTGTCGTTCGACCAAGATGACGGTCCTGCGCTGAGTCCCGATGCGACTGACAACTTCTGGAGCGAAGTGTATAGCTTGCCCCTGTGTGTGAAAGAGCCGGAGGACTTGACGCAAGAGCAGATGGATGCCATCAAGGCAGACTTCGCCGTGCTGGAACGGGCTGTGAAGGCGCGCGACTATGCGGCGGTGAACGAGCTGATGGACATTCCCTCCTTTATCAGCATCTTGCAGCTGCACGAGTTCCTCTACAACGTGGAGATTGATGCGCCACGCAGCCTCTACCTCTACAAGGACAAGGGCGGTAAATACACCTTTGGCCCTGTGTGGGATTGGGACGCTGCCTACGACTTTGACTGGAGCAATTGGACGGAGAACCATACTTACTTTGCTAACTACAAGGAACTGATTTATGGCAGAGACCCCCTGAAGGCAACGGGGGCGAACTACCAAATCAATAAGTTCTTCCGCGACCTGTTTGGCGACGAAACCTTTGTGGCGCAGTACAAGCAGGCGTGGGCAAGCGTGAGCGATGACATCTACCTGCGCAACTGGGAGGAGATTCAGCGGTATGTAGCCGAGCTGGACAAGGGAGCATACGCTCGCGATGTGGCGCGGTGGCCGCTGAAGAACCCTAATTGGTGGGAGACCGACTATGTGGTGCAGGACGAACTTGAGAAGATGTCCACATGGCTGCGGAAGCGCAAGGACTATCTGGATGGGGTCATTGCAGGCTACCCCGACGGCGGAACATCGGCAGTGGTCGTCACGGAGCCTGTCGTGAAGGTGGAGAATGGCAAGGTCTATGTGACCGCCATGATGGAGATGGCAGGCGGATATAGCCAAGACTACCGCATCCAGATTGCCCAAAGCGAAGTGGAGGCATTGCTGGGCGGTAAGCCCACCGCCCTGAATCCGCTGAACGCTGATGGCAGCACGGGATGGAACACGGCGGCAGGTCTCTATGGCGCATGGTTCGACAGCTGGGGCAATACGGCCGACTATAATTGGGGCGATGTGCATGTCTATCTCGAAGCGAACGAACTGTACTCGTGGGCATACGGCTGCCATCCCGATAATTGCCGCAGTGGGGATGCGCACACCGTGGCGATGCAGTACCGACGGGGCACGAAGACAGTTGACGTAATAGTGACTTTTACAATCAAATAAATATGGAGAAGAATCTTGAGACCATCTGCATTCATGGCGGATGGAAACCCACCAAAGGCGAGCCACAGCAGCCGCCCATCTATCAGAGCACAACCTTCAAGTACGACACGAGCGAGCAGATGGCGCGCCTCTTCGACTTGAAGGACAACGGTTATTTCTACACGCGTCTTGCCAACCCCACCAACGACATGGTAGCGAAGAAGATAGCCGCCCTCGAAGGTGGCGTGGGCGCGGTGCTCACCTCCAGCGGTCAGGCTGCCAACTTCTATGCCGTGTTCAACATCTGCGAGGCAGGCGATCACTTCATCACCAGCAACACAATCTATGGCGGCACGTTCAACCTCTTTGGCGTGACGATGAAGAAGCTCGGCATCGAGTGTACGTTCGTTGACCCCGACTGGGACGATGAGCGCATCGAGAAGGAGTTTCGCCCCAACACCAAGTGCTTCTTCGGCGAGACCATCAGCAACCCCGGCGGCAATGTGTTTGACATTGAGCGTTTCGCAAAGATGGCGCACAAGCATGGCGTGCCGCTCATCGTCGATAACACGTTCGCCACGCCCATTAACTGCCGTCCTTTCGAGTGGGGTTGCGACATCGTGACTCACTCCACCACGAAATATATGGACGGACACGCCACCCAGGTGGGCGGTTGCGTGGTTGATAGCGGCAACTTCGACTGGGAGGCATACGGAGAGAAGTTCCACGGGCTGACCACGCCCGACGAGAGCTACCACGGGTTGACCTACACGAAGGCATTCGGCAAGATGGCTTACTGCACCAAGCTCGTTTCCCAGCTTATGCGCGATCTCGGTTCCATTCCTGCGCCCCAAAACTCCTTCTTGCTCAACCTCGGCTTGGAGACGCTGCATCTGCGTATGCGCCAGCACTGCGAGAATGCGCAGCGAGTGGCTGAGTGGCTGGAGCAGAACCCTAAGGTGGGTTGGGTGAACTACTGCGGTTTGCCAAGCAACAAATACTATGCTCTCGGTCAGAAGTACTTGCCCAACGGCTCTTGTGGTGTCATCGCCTTCGGTCTGAAGGGGACACGCGAGGATGCCATCAAGTTCATGGACAACCTTGACTTCATCTCTATCGTCACCCACGTGGCGGATGCCCGCACTTGTGTGCTACATCCTGCCAGCCACACCCATCGTCAGATGTCTGACGAGCAACTGCGCGAAGCGGGCGTGGCTCCCGACCTTGTTCGCCTCTCTGTCGGCATTGAGAATGCCGCAGACATCATTGCTGACCTTGAGCAGGCTATGGCAAGAATGTAAGGGCGACGCACACACTATCGTAAGACATCAGGGGCTTTGCCAGACGGCAAAGCCCTTTTCTTTTCATAAAATGGCAGGATGGATGTCACCTTTGGGCTTCTCGACTTGTTATATAAGTGAACTGGTTCAGTAAACAATAAGTTAAACATTAAAAAAAGCAAGAAAATGGGAACAGATTTTATGTATTATGTACAAAGGTGTTTGGATTCGATTGTTTGGTGTGGCATGCCCATTGCCATTGTTTGGCTCGTTATGCGGCACAAGAAGAACGAGACGAACAAACGTACACAGATAGCCCTGGCTATCATAGAGAAGAACTCTGACATTGATGTCAAACAACTGATGAAACAATTATCTCCGAAGCGGAAANCGTTGAAAGAAAGATTGTTGCAGAAACNNNNGTGGGGAAGTGTATGTTCTATGCTTGGTCNTGGTCTACATCATTTATACTGCGTTTGCATGCTACACGGGAGGGCAAAGTTCTGCCGGCATACAAGTCTTTTTCTTATGGAGTATCGCCTTGTTGGTTGTCGGCATCGCCTTCTTTGTCAACTATGTTGTCAGCAAGAAGATGCTACGCAAGGAGATAGAGGTAGAGGAAAAAGAGATGGGCTGTAACGATTAAACCGTGACTCGCGAAGTATTCATAGCACAAGTGGAGCGTGAGCAAGAAGCGCTGCGAAGTTTCTTGCTCGCTCTCTGCTGTGGTAACAGGGATGATGCCGACGACCTTGCACAGGATGCTTTGGTCAAGGCATATCTCTCCTCGGCAGGGTATCAGGAAAAGGGGAAGTTCCGTTCGTGGCTCTTCAAGATTGCCCACAACGTGTTCCTCAACCACAAGGCGAGTTGCAGGACCATGGAGAGCATCGACGCAGCACGGACACTCGTCGGCAACACTTCCGCTGAGTCCTCCTTTGCCCACCAAGACCTCTACCTTGCCCTTCGTACCCTCCCGCCCAAGGAACGCTCATCCATCACGCTGTTCTATCTCTGCGGATACAGCATCAAGGAGATAGCGGCGATTACCGATACATCGGAGGATGCCGTCAAGACACAACTCTCACGAGGACGCAACCATCTAAAAGAAAGACTGAAGATATGAACAAAGATAAAGCCCTTGAGGAACTCTTCCTCGCCCAACAGCCTCATTTCGACGACTGCGACGCTTTCATGGCTTCGCTTGCCAAACGCCTTGATGCTGTAGAGTTCATCAAGCAGTATCAGGAGGCGACGATTCATCGCTACAAGGTTATCATGGTGACGGCATTTGTGGCAGGAATCATTAGCGGCGGCATCGGCATGGCTTTTCTTCTTTCCGCGCCGACGAATGTTCCGCTCTTCACTTTCCATACGCAGACCGTCTTCCTGCTGTGGTTGAGTGAACACTCACGAACGATTGTTGTTGCCGTCCTCTCATTGCTGATGACTTTTGGCATGATTAGCATCATCGGCAATGTGAGGGACATTATGGACAGCATGAGGCAGAGGGTCGTGAACGTGTGACGACGGCATCCACGTTGAGAAATTTCCTACTGATTATACCGATTTAGGGGTCTGAGTCAGACCCTTCCAAGGGAGTGAGTCACACCCCAAATAGGGTGTGACTCACT
>WFLX010024944.1_pt1 | contig 17921 bp, 19 predicted proteins | sample 4967041 | NCBI WGS metagenome assembly WFLX01 (sample SAMN12857096, study PRJNA449069) | gut metagenome | isolation source: stool from male and female vole | host: Microtus ochrogaster | place: USA:Florida | collected 2017 | reverse complement strand
GCTTGCTCAAGAAATTCCTTGCTTTCATCATCAATATAAAGTGTAATGGAAGTTCCTCGATCAGTCTTATCGCACTCTTCCATTGTGTATTCAGGACTTCCATCGCAAGTCCAGACTACACCTTTTGCTCCTTCCTTGTAAGAAAGAGAACGGATCTCAACTTTTTTTGACACCATGAAGGCGCTATAGAATCCGAGACCAAAGTGACCTATGATATTGTTGGCCGTATCCTTGTATTTAGCAAGGAATTCCTCAGCCCCGGAGAACGCTATCTGGTTGATGTATTTGTCTATATCCTCGGCATCCATGCCAATGCCGTGGTCAGAAATGGTGATGGTGCCTGCCTCNTTGTCCACTTTGACGCGGACATCCATCTCGCCGAGCTCACCCTTGTAGTCGCCAAAGGCTGCNAGGGTTTTGAGCTTCNGCGTGGCATCAATAGCATTCGACACTAACTCACGCAGGAATATCTCATTATCGCTGTAAAGAAATTTCTTGATGACCGGGAATATGTTCTCGGTCGTAACTCCGATCTTTCCTGTTGCCATGATATTTTTTGTATATGATTTTGGTTATTGTTCGTCTGCGGGGTAATCTATCAAATCCCGTGCCATATTTACAACAACCGCAATCCCCNCATCGGCACCGCCCCCTCCGCTAAATNTTGTTAACGCCNNTTCTTTCCCCTATCCCCTATTACCNATTCACTATTACCTATCCCCTATTACCTATTACCTTATCCTCACTTCCGGTATTTCTTTTCAAAAACATCGAAATGCTCCTCCCCCCAGCGCAGCATCATATCTATAATCGGAAGAAGGGATTTGCCGAGTTCGGTGATTTCATACTCCGAACGCGGAGGAAGCTCAGGGAATATCGTTTTCTTCACAAGACCGTCATCCACCATCTCCTTTAGCTGGATATCCAGAACTCTCGGAGCAGCCTCAGGGAGGCGCCGGTGTATCTCACACGGACGCATCGCCTCGCCGGAACGCAATTCATCCAGAATGCACGACTTCCATTTGGATTCAATCAGACTCATCGTCAGCCTCAATGGGCAGTCAAGGTCTACAGGTATTTTCTTTTCGTATGCCATGAGCGTAAATGATTGGGCAAATTTCACCGCAAAATTAATAAATATGACTGAATCTTGCAGTACCGAAAAATTTTTCGGTATCTGAAAAATTTTTCGGTACTTGTGCAATTTGTCTAAACCCGGTAACTTTGCAGGCGGAAACTGAATCAAAAACAAACAATCATGAGAGACCGACTTAAGGAATATGACGAGGTGGCAAAAGCTGCCGAGAAATTTGTAAAGAGCGTAGCAGAAGGCAACAGCGCATACGCCAAGACACTGTTCACCGACGACGCCGTGCTTTTCGGAATGCTTGACGGCGTGCTGGAGCATGGCTCCATCGAGCAGTTCTACCGCAACGTTGACACCGTAGGAGCCGGCGACAACTTCAAGGCGCGCATCGACGTGCTCGCAGTGGAGGAGACCGTAGCCGTGGTGCGTGTGCTCGAAGAGGGCTGGGGCGGGAGAATAGATTTCACTGATTTCCTCCTCCTGCTCAAGCTCAACGGCGAATGGAAATGCGTAGCGAAAGCCTACAACCAGAATTCCGATACTATCAAGAAATGACCGCACCTATCAAGAAATGACCTCGACCGGCAAGAAATGATCTCAGCAGGGTCATGAGTATGAAAAAGGCCTGCGGTCCGCTCGCGCCGCAGGCCTTTTTCATACTCCCCTATTACTTCTCCCACGTTGATTCACCCAGCGACAGGGATTAGACCCCGTCTAATCACCAATCGTCTTCGTCGAATGCGTTGTCGTTATAGATTTCGCCATCGATGAAAATTCCGCTCTCAAGCAGCGTGGCCGGATAGATGTACACCGGTTCGTCCAGTGGCTCGAATTCGCCATCGGGATCGAAGGAGTACTCGGTCATCACAAGATAGGTAGGATAGAAGACCCCTTTGTAGTATTTCTCATTAGAGCGCGCGTGTCCGGAGGTGTTTGCAAACATGATAGTCTCCGTGCCCAAAATCGGGCTGCCGGACTTAAGCTCACCCTGAGGATTGGCATTGCCGGATGTGAAACTCCACGTATCAGTCGTTTCGCTTGTGCGCGTGGAGGAAGTCTTGCTGAACTCAAACCCGTAGTCCACAAGCTGACGCGCGGGCTGCCCGTCATAAACGTCGTTCAGCTCTTCGGCCACAGTAGCCGATACCCACACCGGCGCCTCTCCAGTCTGCGGGCTTTTGCACTGATACCAGCCCTGCTTCTTTTCAGTCACAGGGAGTATAGTCCCTTTCTTTCCCTTGCCGACAACTTGGGCCGTGGTTGACGCGTCGGTGCGAAGGTTGACATCATTCTTTGAAATGACCACGTAAGACTGGCCGTGCATTGCGAGCATGGAGATGCCCATAGCTGCAATTGATATCAACCGTTTCATTCTGCTGCTTCGGTCTCCTCGGGAGCCTCTTCGGCGCGGAGTGATTCCGTGAAGTCGCTCAGGCCGGCTCCGGTGAGGATGTTATACCACGTGAAAAGCTTCTTTATGTCCGAATCGTAGACACGTTCACGGTCGAAGTCGGGCACTACTTCGGCGAAGGTGTCGCGCAGTCCCTTAGACGCGATAAGGCCCTTCACATCAATCGCCTCACCGCCATGCTTCTCATGCAGGCGGTCGAGTATGACACCCAAGGGGAGGTCTTCGGAGTCAGTATACATGGCGATGTCGCCAAGCGACACCACTTTCTCTCGCGCGCCGACAGGCATGCGCTTCTTCGCAGTGAGCTCCTCGACGAGGAGCATGCGGTTGCCCTGCGACAATATTTTGTAAAGACCGGGTTTCCCGGTGATAGCAATAATTTCTCTTAAGTTCATGGTTATCTTATAGTTTTAGCTGCGTCCCATTTATACCCCGTGTCATGGAAGTATCATGTTTCAGGAGGCTTGGAGACGCGGTTATCTGCATAATTGTTCTATACGGTCCAGCAGAGTGTCATCGGGGCCGTTGGCTACTTCGGCTACCGGGACCCCGCTCCTGCGCAGGAGCGACTCTTCCTCACGCTGGGCCTCAATGCGGCGGCGGGCATCCTCAGCTGACATGCCCCGGCCGATGGCACGCTCCAAGCGCACCTCCTCCGGCGCTGTCACCATCCATACGTCATCGCACGCGGCAGTCAGCCCGCTGCTTGCGAGTATCGCGGATTCTATCCACACGCGCTCCTCGGTTGAGGAGGCAACCCACTCAGCAATGTCTGCACGGACAGCGGAATGTACCGCGGAGTTGACCCAGGCGAGCGTTTCGGGGTCTGAAAACATCAGTGCGGCCAGCCTCCGGCGGTCAAGATACCCTTCAGCTGTGAAAATATCCGCACCAAATCTATCGGCAAGCAGAGGCCTAAGTGTGCCACCGGTATCCTCCATCAGCCTTCGCGCTTCGATGTCGCAGTCATACACGCTATGGCCCTGCAGCCGCAAGATGCGCGACACCACGCTCTTGCCTGACCCGATGCCTCCGGCAATTCCCGTAACTCTCGGCTTTTTCACGATTGCTCTCATACCCTGCTTACCCATGCTTGCTCTTTGAGATGATTACCTGACGACCGCATACTCCAGACTGTCTGTCTTGGAGGTTTCCTGAAACACCCGGTCAGACAGGGCGCGCACATACACCGGCACTTTATCGGTAGGCAAAGCCACGTCATTATAATTAACCCAGGCCTCCACAGGCACTCCGCTGTCCGAAAAACGGCTCATCGGCACGAATGCGCTCACCGTCACCGTGGAGGGGAAGAGGAGAAGCTGCCGGTTTTCAGGAAGATTCATGACATTCACCTNCACCACANANTCCTNTGTGACGAGNGGCTCGACAGGGATGAGCACATCCACTGCCTGCGGCTCGAGCCTTACACCCGCCACCGGAAGCAGCTTCACTGAAAAGCGCGTGGGCTCGGCGAGGTTGCGCTTCTCGGCTCTCTGGGTATAGACGCGGCTCAGCGTGTCGAGCACACTGTGAGGGCCGTAGGCCATCACACGCGATGGTTTGGCGGACGGCTCTCCTCCTATCACACTGCCCGGCGCGGGAGTGGCCGTGACAATCACGTCCACCGGTATGCTTCGCCCCTTGCTGGAGACGAAAGGAAGCCTGATAGAGTCAAGCGAGGCACTGAGGATCAACGCATTGCCACCGAATGTGGATTTCAGCGCNGCCATAAGGTCGGAGTGGCTGAANACCAGNGAGCNGNTATGTNCGAAATCCTTGAANTTGACCGTNAGGANCNGCACCCGGAAAGAGCGGGTGCGGAGCAGAGTTGAACCTTTATCGCGCACCACCACGTGCATCTTTTCCGGCGGATCGCTGATAAATTTCACCGAGTCGGGCACACCAACGATATTGATGCGCACCGTCACGCCGCTCTGCACATTGTCATTCAGAGCCATCACAAACCAGAACACGGTGGCGATTCCGAGAAAAATCAGAAACACCAGCATGTTGTGAAGCCGTCCCGAATCCCGGAACAACCTCCACACCTCCGCTATTCTGGCCTTGCGCGACTTCATTCACATTCCCGTATTACTTCTTTTCAACGTTTTCCTGCTGTCCTGCGGGATAGATGGAAGCAAGGTCAAAAGTGATGTGCACGCTGGGAGCGATTTCCACGGACACAGTCCCCTTCTCACGGTCGATATTAAGGATTCTGCCGTGGATACCTCCGGCCGACACCACCTTGTCGCCTTTCTGCATAGCCTCGCGGGCCTTCTTGATCTGCTTCTGCTTCTGAGACTGCGGACGGATCATGAAGAAATAGAAAATCACGATCATGGCCACAATCATCAACATACCGCTCCATCCGCCGCCCTGCGACTGAAGAAGCACACTGTTAAGGATAGTCATAGTCTATTTAGTATTAATAATTTCTACTGTCTGATGAGCCCTCTGATAACTCTGATAACTCTGAGCCCTCTGATTACTCTGATAACTCTGATTACTCTGAGCCCTCTGATTACTCTGATTACTCTGAGCCCTCTGATTACTCTGATTATTCTGATTACTACTTGTAGAGCTTTCCTTCGTCAATGAGCCGCCGGGTGATATTGGCGAGCAGCCCGTGCACGAATGTCCCGCTGCGGGGAGTGCTGTATGCCTTGGCTATCTCGATATACTCGTTCATCGTCACATTGATAGGTATCTTCGGGAAGTTGAGTATCTCTGCGAGGGCCGTCATGATAATCACCACATCCATATACGCGAGGCGCTCAGCCTCCCAGGTGCGGTTGTCCAGGCTCTCGTTGATCAGGCTGCGGTAATACTCACGGTTGCGCACCACGGCTGCGAACAGGTCCGCGCCGAAGCGCGCATCCTCCTCATCCTTGTACATCTCCATGATAGGCTCTCCCCACTCCTCGCGGGCAAACCGCTTGAAGGTCTTGAAGAGGAAGGTGCCGATAATGTCGACATCGTCATTCCAGAACACCGATTTATCCTCCAGAGTCTCCAGGAATGTAGGCGAGTCAAAGATGACGTACTTGAATATGTTTCTCCAGAATTCGCAGTCCATACGCAGGTCTGTGTAGGGAGCCGCCATATAGTCGGCATACACCTCGGAGGCCAGGATTTCCTTGAGCAGCTCGCGCAGCATGTGAGGCTCCTCGGAAGTCCATGACAGCTTGTGATCCTCGCAATATTTGCGCACCGTCTCATTGTCGGCTATGCGCTTCACCAGGTCATTGTCCACAAACCGCATATTAGGATTCAGGTCCTCATGGCTCACTATATACTTCTCCCGGTTCTCCTCCAGACGGCGCTCCTGAAGCGAAGTCAGCTCCACGGGAAGCATAAGCATCCGGAAGTACAGCTCGCGTGCCTGGTCCAGGCTCTTTGACAGGGTTTTCAACGCAGCCGCCACGCTGTCCTGGGCAGTGAAGAAATTGTTGAAAGTGGTGGCCATCAGCTCGCGCATGCGGTCCACCCCGCGCAGAGTATGGTTTTCACGGCGGCCAACCAGCGCGCTCAGCGCCGGGTCCGGACCGATGATTACGTTGAAAATCTCCTCCCAGACACCCTCCTTGCGGGTATCAGCCTTAAGGAAATTCTTGTAGATGCCCGACTCCTTGACCGCCTCGGTCAGGGGGGCTACGGCTCCCTCAAGCGGGAATCCTTCGGCCTGGTAGCGGGCCATGAGCGATTTGATCTTGTCATCGGCCAGGATGCGGCGGATGAAGCGGGTATCCGCCAGAGGCTGCTCGCCTCCGCGCTTGCGGATGTTCTCTGCAATCCGGGCCATCAGCACCAGCAGGTCCAGGTATAAAGCATACGCGAATCTCTTCTCCTTGGTCGGAGCCGAAGGCTGCGATTCCAAAGTGAAGGTGTCATCGGTCAGCAGGTAGCTGTACAGCAGCTGCACGACCTTATTGCGTATCAACACGCGGTTTATCATAACTCTTTATGATTCTATTTAGATTATTCGGCAAATTTAGCTAATCAGCCGCAATTATGCAAACGAAAAACGCATTATGGCTCCTATTAAAGTCCGGTGCGCTGCTTCACGGCCTCATACATCATGATGCCGGCGGCCACGGATACGTTGAGCGACCCCACTTCTCCGGCAATGGGGATAGCCGCCAGGTCATCGCAGCAGCGGAGCACCTCCGGGGAAATACCCGTCTCCTCCGCCCCCATCACTATGGCAGCGGGCACGGTGTAGTCTACCTTGGTATAATCCATGGCTCCCTTTTCAGTGGCGGCTATGATGCGGTAACCGTTGTCGTGCAGGAACCGNACAGCTGACAGTATGTCCCTCTCGCGGCACACGGGGATATGCACCAGCGCACCNGNCGAGGTCTTCATGGCGTCNGGCGTGGCCCCGGCGCTTCCCCGGCGGGGTATCACGACGGCATCCGCCCCGGCGCAGAGCGCCGTGCGCGCGATGGCGCCGAAGTTGCGCGTGTCCGTCACGCCGTCCAGCACGATGAGCAGCGGCGTCTTCCCCTCCTCATACAGACGGGGCACCAGCACGTCAAGCGCGTCATAGCTCACCGCGCTCATCAGCGCGATGGCCCCCTGGTGGTTCTTGCGCGTGATGCGGTTCAATTTCTCTGCCGGCACCTTCTGGCTGACGATGCCATATTCCTTGATTTTGGCCGCCAGCTCTTTGGCCAGCTCGCCTCCGAGGTCCTTGCGCAGGAGCACCTTGTCGATGTCCTTGCCAGCCTCGATGGCCTCTATGATGGCCCGGTGGCCGAATATGTAGTCTTCTCTATTCATAGCTTCAATTCAGGATTTTCGAGCCTCTCGAGTCTCTCGAGCTTCTCGAGTCTCTCGAGTTTCTCGAGCTTGTCGAGCTTCTCGAGCTTGTCGAGCTTCTCGAGTTTCTCGGGATTTTCGGGCCCTCGAGCTGCCCGATCCTCATCGGTTTGTCTTGGCTGCTTTCAGCAGGGACTTGGCGTTGTCGAGGGCCGCTTTGTTGACCTCGCTGCCGGAGAGCATTCTTGCTATCTCCTCTATCCTCTCCTTCTCCTCAAGGGCCTTCACCCTCGTGACGGTCTTGTCAGCCAGGTCGGTCTTGAACACCTTATAATGATTCCTTCCCCGCGCTGCCACCTGCGGAAGGTGGGTGATGGCTATCACCTGCATATCGGCGGCTATGTCAGCCATCATTCCACCCATCTTGTCGGCTATCTCGCCCGAGACCCCGGTGTCAATCTCATCAAAGATGACCGTCGGCAGTTTCATCCTTCCGGCTATCATCCCTTTGATGCACAGCGTCAGGCGTGACATCTCGCCTCCGGAGGCCACTCGGGCCAGGGGCATCGGCTCCTGGTTCTTGTTGAAGGCGCACAGAAACTCTATGGTATCCTGGCCGTCAGAGGTCAGCTTGCCGCGCGTGTTGCGTACTTCAAAGCGCAGGTTCTTCAAACCCAAGGGCCTCGCCTCATCGGTAAGCCGCTCGGCGAATGATTTCGCTGTCTTCTCACGGATTTCGCTCAGGTCCTCCGCCTCAGCCTTGAGACGGCGCGCCACAATCTTGGCATCTCTCTCAATGCCCGTCAGGTCAATGTCGCCTCCATCTATTCCCTCGAGCTCCTCGCGGAGTTTCTCCCTCANGTCAACGAGGGCATCNTCACCCGACACCTTANACCNCNTCTGGGCCTCATACAGGTCGTTCATTCTTNATGACANCTTGGCNAGAAGCAGAGNGTCGGCCTCGATGCCGGNGGCCNTGCTTTCGAGGGTCTCGGCGATGTCTTTGGTTTCGATATAAAGCGAGTCGNGCCGTGATATAATATCGGGCCCCTCCTGGCCGTCATCACCGAAAAGGCTCATGTTGACCCCTTTGATCAGGTCACGCGCCTCAGCCACTCCGCTCAGCGCACCCCCCTCGCCCCCATCAAGGGCCGAATAGGCCCCGTAAATACGCTCGCGCAGGTCGTCGGCATCGCTCAGTATGTCAAACTGGCGCTCTATCTCAGCCAATTCACCCCGCTTAGGGTCGAGTTTGTCGAGCTGCTCGAGCTGGTAGGCAATCATCTCGCGGTTCTCCCGCGTCTTGCCAATAGCCTCGCGCGCTTTTCGGATTCTCGAACNAAGCTCGACATATTCGCGGAAATCNTTCTTATATNTGCTTAGCAGTTCGCCGTCATCAGCCATNGCGTCGACTATCCATAGCTGGTGGGACGGAAGCGAGAGCAGGCGGTTGCTGTTCTGGGAGTGCACATCGACAAGGTGCTGCGCCACATCGCTGAGGGTGGGCAGCGTGACGGGTGTGTCATTGACAAAGGCTCGCGAGCGTCCCGATGCGGAAATCTCGCGGCGCACTATCACCTGGCCCTCGCTCCAGTCCAGGTCATAATGTGCGAACAGGGACTGCACCTCCGGAGCCACATTGTCAAACTGGGCTTCGATGGTCGCCTTGCTTTCACGGTCGNAGAGCACTTTCGNGNCGACCCTCTCCCCCATCAGCAGCGCGAGCGCCCCNATCATGACGGATTTGCCCGCCCCGGTCTCTCCGGTGATGATCGAGAGGCCGCGGCGGAAATTTATGTCAAGGTGCTCTATGAGCGCGTAGTTGGTGATTGATAGTCGTTCCAGCATAACAGTCGTCCTTTCTCCCGGCGGGTCATTTGTTCGTTGCCGACAGGTTTGTATTCATCGCACGGGAGGATTCTTAATTTCTTCAATTCTGTCGCGGTCAGCCGGATATATCGGCTGCAACAGCTCATATATCTTGGTGCGCTCGGCTTCCGGAGCCTTGCTGTAGACGTTCACTATCTCATCCAGTTTGGCATCGCGAAACAGTGAGCTCGCCGCCGACATCGGGGCATTGTTGATTGCCTCCACAGCCGCCTCGATGGCTGCTGTGATCCCGGCCCTCCCCTTGTCAGGACTCGTGGCCATCTCGTCCAGGCCCCTGCGGTGATACTGGTAGAGCATAGTGCGTATCCCATCCATATTGCCATCTGTAAAGGAGGAAAGGATGCCGCTCCTGTTCTTGGGATCCTCGAAAGCGCGCCATCCTATGCTGCCCAGCGACTGCGCCNCCTGCACCACCGAAGCGGCTTTGTCATAGTATGGNTNACCCCCCNTGNGCGAGAAACTGTCNAAGTCCAGCGCGATAAAAAGATAGGCGTAGAAGTTGAGCAGCGCCTCAAGATTGGAGTTGATGCTGCTCTCATTGAATATTATCGGGTCACCCTCCTTATAGTCGAATTCTATGCGGGTGTCCCTGAAGTTGAGCAGCGTGGTGGTGTAGCTGCTGTTATAGACCGGCCGCGAAAGCTGCACCTGCAGGTCACCCTTCAGATGGTCGTCGCTGTATTCCTTGATGGTAAACATCATGCGGCAGTCGATCTTCTCGTTGTTGGCAAAGGTGGCGTTGGTGAATTTCGTCTCGTTCATGTAGTCGGTGATCGCCTCCTGCAAGGTTTCAAAGACACTCTTATTGGTGCCTTCGATCGACTGCGAGTTGACCTCCACCTGACACACCAGCTCCTGTGCGGAGGCCTCCCCCGCGAAGGCCATGAGCATGGCTGCCGCACCGGCGGCCGCCCCCAATCTGAATTTTCTGTTAAGGTGTGTCATCTGATTCCTTTGTTAANTATTACTGCNCTNCCCNCNCCCGGTATTCCCGGAAGGNAGGTTNCCCGCCTCAAAGCTGCATGAGAGCGTCGATTATGTCATCGGCCACTTCACGCTTGCTCTTGGCCGGATACTCCTTTCTTTTCCCGGCGCGTGTGAATATGGTGATTTTGTTGGTGTCCTTGCAGAATCCTGCTTCGGGGTCTGTCAGAGAGTTGAGGACAATCATGTCAAGGTTCTTGCGCTCCATCTTCCCGAGGGCATGCTCTATGCCCTTGTCCGTCTCCAGAGCGAATCCTGCGAGCGTGCGCCCCCCTTTCCTCTCGCCCAGCGTCGCGGCGATGTCGGGATTGCGCGTGAGCCTGATGGTCATCTCCTCCGCCCCTTCGCGCTTTATCTTACTTTCGGCAGCTTCGGCAGGGGCATAGTCGGCCACTGCGGCCGCCATTATGCCTGCGTCGCAGCTCTCCCACACGTCCAGGCATGCGGCGAGCATCTCCTTGGCGCTCACCACGTCCACGCGCTTCACTCCCGGAATATCCTTGGATACTGACACCGGGCCGGCCACCAAGACAACCTCAGCCCCCCTTTCGGCCAGAGCCTCAGCCAAGGCCAGGCCCATTTTGCCGCTTGACCAGTTGCCGATGAACCTCACCGGGTCAATATTCTCGTAAGTAGGGCCGGCTGTGACCAGAACCCTCTTCCCCTCGAGGTCGCGCTTCCTGTCGAAATACGCCTTGACCGCGTTGAATATCTCCTCCGGCTCGGCCATGCGCCCTTTGCCTGTCAGATGGCTGGCCAGTTCGCCGCTTCCCGGCTCGATAATTCCCACGCCATCGCGCCGAAGCGTCTCGACATTACGCTGAGTAGAAGGATGCGCCCACATGTCAAGATCCATCGCCGGGGCCACCATCACCTTCTCCTTGGCGCTGAGATATGTCGTGACAAGCATATTGTCAGCAATGCCGTTGGCCATCTTGCCGATAGTGCTCGCAGTGGCCGGGGCCACTACCATAACGTCAGCCCAGAGCCCCAGGTCAACGTGGCTGTGCCATTCTCCCGTGTTGGCGGCGAAAAACTCGCTCACCACCGGCTTGCCGCTCAGTGCCGCCAAGGTGGCGGGCGTTATGAATTCCTTGCCGTTGGGGGTAATCACCACCTGCACCTCGGCTCCGGCCTTGATAAAGAGCCTCAGCAGATAGGCGGCTTTGTAGGCTGCGATGCCTCCGGTTATTCCCAATACTATGTGCTTGCCTCGCATCAGCTCACCCTTTCATGAATTGAAATTTGAATCTCAGGATGACATCCTTAGTGTTCTTCGGGAAATCCCCCTGNAGAATCCAGTCGAAGAATCCNCGCTCANGCTCCCACACCTCGCGCAGGGTCTTCCCCTTGTGCTTGCCGNAGTTGAAAGTCGGCTGGTTGTCATCATTATAGACTATCCTTCCGGCCAGGTCGATATTCTTGCCCANCCNNGAGAAGTCGGCGAGATACTCCACNTCGTTGCGCAGGTCCGGGTAGCGGTCCAGCTGTGCTTTGAGCACTTCATACGTGGCCCGCGTGTCGGCCTCAGCGCTGTGCGCCCCCTCCAACTTCTTTCCGCAATAGAAACGGTAGGCCGCCACAAGGGTGCGCTGCTCCATCTTGTGGAAGATGTTCTGCACGTCGATAAAACGTCTGTCGTTGATGTTGAAATTCATCCCGGCGCGGGCGAATTCCTCCATCAGCACAGGCACGTCGAAGCGGTTGGAGTTGAATCCTGCGATGTCGCAACCCTCGAAAATCTCCAACAGCGACTTCGCTATCTGGCGGAAAGTCGGGGCTTCGGCCACATCCTCGTCTGTGATATGGTGCACAGCCGTGCTCGCCTCCGGTATATGCATCTCGGGGTTGATCCTGCGGCTGCGGCTCTCCTCGCTCCCGTCGGGGAGCACCTTGACATACGACAGCTCCACAATCCTGTCCTTGGATATGTTGGTGCCCGTGGTCTCGAGGTCGAAGAATATGATTGGTCTTGTGAGATTGAGATTCATTTCTTTAGATTATTCTATCACCTGCATCGGCATCTGAAGCATGACCACATCCTCCCCCTCATTCTGCTCGGCGGGCACGAAGAGGCCCGGGCGCGCCGGATCGCTCAGCTTGATTATGACTGTGTCACCCTTGAGGTTGCCGAGCACCTCCATCATGTACTGCGCGTTGAAGCCGATGGTCATCGGATTGCCGTCATACGAGCACATCACATGCTCGTTGGCCTGCGTCGCGTAGTCCAGGTCCTGGCTGGCAAGGTCGATGCCCTCCTCCCCGATATTGAACCTCACGAGGCTCGAGGCCTTGGAGGCGAAGAGCGATACGCGCTTCACAGCCGAGAGGAGCCCCTGGCGGTCCACAGTCACGATGAAGGGGTTGTCTTTGGGGATTACGCGGTTGTAGTTGGGATAGGTGCCCTTTATGAAACGGCATCCCAATGCGTATGTGCCGAAACGGAACTCAGCGCTCTTGGAGTCCATGTTGACTTCGATGTCACCCTCCTCTTTGTCGATGAGGCTCTTCAGGATCGCGGCCGGCTTTGAGGGGAGTATGAAGTTGACCGCGGAGCCCGGCTTGAAGGTGGAGTCGACATACCTTACGAGCTTGTGGGTGTCGGAGCTGACGAAGGTGATGTCGTCCTCATGCACGTCCCAGCAGATGCCGGTCATGATGGGGCGGATCTGGTCGGGGCTCACTGCGAAAAGTGTATTCTCGAGCCCTGCCGTGATGACACGCGCGGGAACTTTCAGCGACACGTCGGCTGCCTGCGCGGGGGTGACGGGAAATTCTGCGGCATCTATTCCCATGAACCCGAACTCGCCGCTGAGATAGTTGATGTCCACCTTCAAGGTCTTCGGATCGACGCTGAGCGTCAGGGGCTGGTTGGAAATTTCCTTGACCACCTCCAGAAGTCTCTTGGCGGGGAGGGCGATCTTGCCATCCTCGTCGGAGTCCATGATTTCCAATGATGCGGACATCACGTTTTCCGAGTCTGATCCGGTGATGGTCAGGGTGTTGCCCTCTACGGTAAGGAGGAAGTTGTCGAGTATGCTGAGTGCGTTCTTGGCGTTGAGCACCTTGCTGACAGCCGTCAGCTGCTGGTAGAATGTCTTGCCCGGTACGTTAAATTTCATTGCTGTGATGTTTTTACCCACAAAGTTAATCAAATTTTAGCTATTTTCCGCCTTGGGGGCAAGAAAAAATTAGCCGTGGACACGCTGTTAGCGCGTGTCCACGGCCTGAGTCTGTATCCGCGTGTGCCGGCGCTTATGCCTCCGGCTCCTCTGCNATTACTTCAAACTCGATCTCGGAGGCAACATCCTTGNGNAATCGGANGGTGGCTACGTATGNGCCAACCTCCTTGACGGGGTTCTTGACGGAGATGATCTTGCGGTCGATCTCGTGGCCGAGCTTCGCTAGGGCCTCTGCGATCTGCACGGGGCCTANCGANCCGAACACTGTGCCGGTCGCGCTGGTCTTTGCGGGGATGGTGAGCTTAACGCCCTCGATAGCCTGCGCGGCTGCGCGGGCATCCTCGAGGATCTTGGCGATCTTGTGGGCGCGCTGCTTCTTGTCCTCCTCAAGCTGCTTGAGGGCGGACTTGGTGGCGATCACAGCCTTGCCCTGCGGGATGAGGTAATTGCGGCCATAACCGTCCTTCACTTCGACAACGTCGTCCTTGTAGCCAAGGTCGGTTACGTTTTCTTTAAGTATGATGATCATTGCTGTTGATTCTTTTTGGTTATGCTGTGGATTACTTCATCAGGTCGGTCACGTAGGGCAGAAGGGCCAGGTGGCGGGCACGCTTCACGGCCTGGGCCACGCGGCGCTGGAACTTCAGCGAAGTGCCGGTGATGCGGCGGGGCAGGATCTTGCCCTGCTCGTTGAGGAACTTCTTCAGGAACTCGGGNTCCTTNTAGTCGATATACTTGATGCCGCTNCGCTTGAAACGGCANTANTTCTTCTTCTTGACGTCTACNGTCAGGGGAGTNAGNTAACGGATGTCGCTGTTTGCTGCCATGTCTTATGCCTCCTTGTTTTCAGTGGCCTCGGCCTGAGCCTCGGCGGGGTTCTCGTTTGCTTTGCTTGCTCTCAGTCTGCGACGCTTCTCAGCATACTCCGCAGCATACTTGTCCAGACGGAAGGTCAGGAAGCGAATCACGCGCTCGTCGCGGCGGAAGGCCACGTCAAGCTTCTTGACGATTGTCGGCTCGCCCTCAAACTCAAGAAGGCAATAGAAGCCGGTCGACTTCTTCTGGATGGGATAAGCCAGCTTGCGCAGACCCCATTCCTCCTCATTCACGACGGTGGCGCCATTCTCGGCCAGCACGCCCTTGAATTTCTCTACCGCTTCCTTCATCTGTTCGTCAGACAAAACGGGAGTTAAAATGAAAACGGTTTCGTAACGGTTCATACGTTTTGGTTGATTGTATTTTGATTTTTTGCTGCATTTCCGCCCATCACGGACGAATTGCGGTGCAAAATTACAAAAAAAATCCCGCCCGGCAAAATATCCGGGCGGTTTTTTTGCCGCGCATGTCAATGCGCGGCAAAAATTGTGCTCCGAGCGAAGCGAGAAGTCCCGCCCTCAGCACCCCGCAGGGCGCTGAGACGCGATTGCTCAGTTCTCGCTGTAAAGATAGTCCTCGATCTGCTCGGGGCGGAAGTTTCCGATGAAGTCGGCATGCTTGGCTACTTCGGCCTGGCCGTACTTCACATACACATGCAGGCTCTTGCGCATAGAGTTGTCGCGCTGCGTGTCCTCCAGCAGGAGGTAGCCCATGATGATGTGGCCTGCCATCTCCACGAGGCGGCGTGCCATGAAGTCGTGGAAGTTGGCATCCTTGACACCCATCACCGCCTGCACGGCGTCTGCATACTGCTGAGTCATGAAGACCAGCGTGTTCTTCACTGCCTCATCCTCCGGAGCCACCTGCTGAGCCTCCATCTCGCGGATGCGGTCGAGGTATGTGCCGGTGGTGACGTGGCGGATGGCTGCCACTACCTGCAGCTGTGTGGTGCCCTCGTAAATGCTCGTGATACGGGCGTCGCGGTACAGGCGCTCGCAGCGGTAGTCCTTCATGAAGCCGCTGCCGCCATGTATCTGGATGGCGTCATAGGTGTTCTGGTTGGCAAATTCGCTGGTCATTCCCTTGGCCAGGGGGGTGAAGGCGTCAGCCAGTCGGCTGTACATCTTCGCCTCCTGCTTCTCCTCGGGAGTGAGCTTGCGCTCCTTTGCTATGTCGTCATAGATCTTGTAGATGTCCACGTAGCGGGCGCAGGCGTAGAGCAGCGCGCGTCCGGCGTCGAGCTTGGCCTTCATCAGGGAGAGGATCTCGGCCACAGCCGGGAAGTTGATGATGGCCTTGCCAAACTGCTCGCGCTCCTTGGCATACTGCAGCGCTTCGCGGTAAGCGGCCTCGCAGAGGCCCACGCTCTGGGCGGCGATGCCCAGGCGGGCACCGTTCATCAGGGCCATCACATACTTGATGAGGCCCAGGCGGCGGCTGCCTACCAATTCGGCGGGCGCATCCTTGTAGACTAATTCGCAGGTCGGCGAACCCTTGATGCCCATCTTGTTCTCGATGCGGCGCACGTTCACGCCGCCATTCTTCTTGTCATAGATGAACATGGAGAGGCCGCGGCCATCCTTGGAACCCTCCTCGCTGCGGGCGAGCACGAGGTGGATGTCGCTGTCGCCGTTGGTGATGAAGCGCTTCACGCCGTTGAGCACCCACGAGCCNTCCTCCTTCTGNGNNGCCTTNAGCATCACGCTCTGCAGGTCGGANCCNGCNTCGGGCTCGGTGAGGTCCATCGACATNGTCTCNCCNNCGCANACGCGNGGGATATANTTCTGNAGCTGCTCCTCGCTGCCNAACTCATAGATGGTCTCGGCGCAGTCCTGCAGGCCCCAGAGGTTCTCGAAGCCGGCATCGGCGCGGCTCACGATGTCGGCCGCNATTATNTAAGGAGTGATCGGGAAGTTGAGTCCCCCTAAGCGGCGGGGCATCGACATGNCCATCAGGCCNGCCTTGCGGCAGGCGTCGAGATTGCGCTTGGTGCCCTCGGCATAGATCACGCGGCTGTTCTCCACACGCGGGCCCTCATGGTCCACCTCCTCGGCGTTCTCGGCGATGATGTCGCCGCAGATCTCGCCCACCACTTCCAGCACCTTGTCATAGCTGTCCATGGCATCCTCGAAGTCACGGGGAGCATAGTCATACTTGTCGGCGTCGGCGAAGTTGCGTTCCTTCAGCTCGACTATCTTCTGCATCAGCGGATGTGTCAGATGCAGTTTGAGCGACGGATTGTCTGTATAGAAATTAGCCATCGTTTATTTCGAGTTCTTTTTGTAATACTTGATGAGTTTCGGCACTACCTCCTCCATCTTGCCTGTGATGACATAGTCTGCGATCTTGTTGATCGGCGCGTCAGGATCGGAGTTGATGCTGATTATGATGCCGGAGTCCTGCATGCCGGCGATGTGCTGGATCTGGCCCGAGATGCCGCAGGCTATGTAGAGCTTCGGACGCACTGTCACGCCGGTCTGCCCTATCTGGCGGTCATGGTCCACCCACCCGGCATCCACGGCGGCGCGGCTTGCGCCTACCTCAGCGCCGAGCGTGTCGGCGAGCTGCTGGAGCAGGTCGAAATTCTCCTTGCTGCCCACGCCGTAGCCTCCGGCCACGATGATGGGAGCCCCCTTGAGGTTCACTTTGGATTTCTCCACATGGCGGTCGAGTATCTCCACCACATAGTCCTCGGGCTTGATATAGTCGTCAGCCTTGAGCTCCACTACCTCGCCCTGATGGTTCGGGTCTCTCATCTCGCGCTTCATCACGCCCTCGCGCNCTGNGGCCATCTNCGNACGGTGCTCGNGGTTGACAATCGTGGCTACGATGTTGCCGCCAAAGGCGGGACGGATCTGGTAGAGCAGGTCCTTGTATTCAGTGCCCGTCTTTGGGTCGGTGTAGTCGCCTATCTCAAGCTGGGTGCAGTCGGCTGTCAGGCCGCTGTGGAGAGCCGACGAAACGCGCGGGCCGAGGTCGCGGCCTATCGAAGTCGCGCCCATGAAGGCGATGCGCGGCTCCAGCTCCTTGAAGAGGTTGATGAGCAGCTCGCTGTGAGGGAGCGAGGTGTAGGGATACAGGCGCTTGTCCTCCACCTTGTAGAGAGTGTCTACGCCGTAGGGGAACACCTGCTTCTCAATGTCCTTGAGGTTGTCGCCTGCCACTACCGCCTCGAGCTTGATGCCAAGCTTGTCGGCGAGTTCGCGGCCCTTGGTGAGGAGCTCGAGGCTCACATCGGCCACCTTGCCATCCTCATACTCCAGATATACTATCAGATTGTTCTTGTCTGCCATTGTCTTGTGTCAGGNCCTCCTTAGCCGATGGTNTGGNTANCNATAAGTNCCTTCACAAACTCCTCTATCTGCGCGTCNTCGTTGTCCAGGCGGCGGGCCTCCTTGGCGGTANACACCACATTGACGATGCCCTTCACCTTTGTCGGTGAGCCGGCGAGTCCGCACTGCTCGAGGTCGGCATCCACCGAAGCGGCGTTCCATTCGCCGATCTCCAGCCAGGGACGCTCCTCGAGGAGGGCCTTCAGAGCCTCATCTGCCGCAGCCTCTGAGGGGAGGGCTGCCTTCTTGTATTTCTGCAGGGCCTTGGCGTTGCGCGGGCGGCAGGGTGCGGCCGAGCCGTTGACGGTCACCACGCAGGGCACGGGGCAGCTGACTGTCTCCACACCCCCCTCGATTCTGCGCTTCACGATGATGCGGCCATCCTCGACCTTCTCAAT
>WFLX010079311.1_pt1 | contig 17930 bp, 25 predicted proteins | sample 4967041 | NCBI WGS metagenome assembly WFLX01 (sample SAMN12857096, study PRJNA449069) | gut metagenome | isolation source: stool from male and female vole | host: Microtus ochrogaster | place: USA:Florida | collected 2017 | reverse complement strand
CAGGTGCTTCTGCAGCGGGAGCCTCGGCAGCAGGTGCTTCAGTAGCAGGTGCTTCTGCCACGGGAGCCTCAGCAGCCGGAGCAGCTTCAGCTTTCTTTCCACCGCGACGGCTACGACGTGTCTTGGTCTTGGCAGCCTTTTCAGCGAGCATGTTTTCGTTGAAGTCAACAAGCTCAATCATAGCCATTTCAGCATTATCGCCGAGACGATGTCCTGTCTTAAGGATACGAGTATATCCGCCCAGACGGTCAGCTACCTTTTCAGCAACCACGCCAAAAAGTTCCTTAATAGCCTCTTTGTTCTGCAGATAGCTGAAAACGAGACGACGATTATTCATATCGTCTTTTTTGCAGCGAGTGATAAGAGGCTCGGCATAAACGCGAAGCGCCTTAGCCTTAGCCAGAGTCGTAAAGATTCTCTTATGCATGATGAGAGAGATTGCAAGATTTGAGAGCAACGCTTCGCGATGACCCTTCTTACGGCTCAGGTGGTTGAATTTTTTATTGTGTCTCATCGTTGTGTTTATTCTTTATCTAATTTATACTTTGAAATATCCATGCCGAACGAGAGGTTGTTGTTCTGGAGAAGTTCATCAAGTTCTGTAAGAGACTTCTTGCCGAAATTACGGAACTTAAGGAGGTCATTTTTCTGGAACTGAACGAGTTCTCCAAGAGTTTCAACTTCTGCACTCTTCAAGCAGTTGAGAGCACGGACGCTAAGATCCATATCGACGAGCTTACTCTTTAGGAGCTGGCGCATCTTGAGGACCTCTTCATCGAATTCTTCAGGAGCCTCATCAGCGGGAGCTTCCAATGAAATCTTCTCGTCGCTGAAAAGCATGAAGTGATGAATGAGAATTTTAGCGGCCTCTTTTAGAGCATCTTTCGGAAGGATGGAGCCATCGGTGGTCACTTCGAGTATGAGTTTCTCGTAGTCGGTTTTCTGCTCAACGCGGAAATTCTCGACTGCATATTTCACGTTCTTAATAGGCGTGTAGATGGAGTCGACGGCTATGACAGCAGGATCAGCACCGAGACTGCGAAGCATTTCNCGGTTCTCATCAGCGGGGACCCAACCTCTACCCTTGTTAANGGTAAATTCCATATTGAAGGAAGCGTCGGGAGCCAAATNNCAAATCACTAAGTCANGGTTGAGTACCTCAAAACCCGAAAGAGCTTTACCCAAGTCTCCTGCTTTCAATACCTCAGTACCCGAGACAACGATCTTACCGGACTCCTCGTCTTGGCCTTCAGTGATCTGCTTGAATCTTACTTGCTTGAGATTAAGGATGATATTAGTAACATCCTCCTTTACACCAGGTATAGAATCCAACTCATGAGCCACACCATCAATTCTGATGGAGCAGATGGCAAAACCTCCGAGTGAAGAGAGAAGTATTCTGCGGAGGGCATTACCAATGGTTTGGCCATACCCGGGCTCAAGCGGACGAAATTCAAATTTTCCGAATTTAGAATCCGCTTCAAGCATCAAGACCTTATCGGGTTTTTGAAATGCTAATATTGACATGGGTTACAACAGTTTATTATTTAGAATAGAGCTCGACGATCAGCTGCTCCTTGATGTTCTCGGGAATATCCTCACGCTGTGGTAGATGAAGGAACTTACCACCCTTCACAGTCTCATCCCATTCAATCCAAGGATATTTGCTGTGATTGAAACCAGCGAGATTGTCAGCAATTACTTCGAGAGATTTNGATTTCTCACGAACAGCGACAANGTCACCAGGCTTAACCTGATATGAGGGGATATTAACTACATCACCATTAACNGTNACATGCTTGTGGAGCACGATCTGTCGAGCAGCCGGACGAGTAGGAGCANTTCCAAGACGGTAAACTACATTGTCAAGTCGGCTTTCGAGCAACTGGAGAAGTACCTCGCCAGTGATACCCTTAGTGCGGGCTGCACGTTCGAAAAGATTACGGAACTGACGCTCGAGCACACCATAAGTGTATTTAGCTTTCTGCTTTTCCTTGAGCTGGGTGCCGTATTCAGAAGTTTTGCGGCGACGGTTATTTCCGTGCTGACCCGGTGGGTAATTCTTTTTGGTCAGAACTTTATCTTCACCGAAGATGGCCTCGCCAAATTTACGTGCGATTTTTGATTTAGGGCCTGTGTATCTTGCCATTTTTATTAATCTTTGTTGGGTTTTGACTTTAATTAAGAGTGTCAAATTTCAGAGTTGACGAGAATAAGAACTTCCCCTTAGCGCAGCCGCGACCCCTCGAGAGAAAGAATCGTGAGGGTCATTCGCATTCAGGGACATTCTTAGACAAGTCTTAGACTCTTCTTCTCTTTGGAGGACGGCAACCGTTGTGCGGAAGCGGAGTAACATCAACGATCTCAACGACCTCGATGCCGGCACCGTGCACTGTGCGGATTGCTGATTCACGACCATTACCAGGACCCTTAACGTAAGCCTTCACTTTACGGAGTCCCAGATCATAGGCCACCTTAGCACAATCTTGTGCTGCCATCTGAGCAGCATAGGGAGTGTTCTTCTTAGAACCGCGGAATCCCATCTTGCCGGCAGATGACCAAGAAATCACCTGGCCTTCTGAATTAGCTAAGCACACGATGATGTTGTTGAAAGAGGAGTGCACGTGAAGCTGACCCATAGCGTCAACCTTGACGTTTCTCTTCTTTGCTGCGACTGTCTTTTTTGCCATAATTTAAAATTATTTAGTAGCTTTCTTCTTGTTAGCAACAGTTTTCTTACGTCCCTTACGGGTGCGAGCATTATTCTTAGTGCTCTGTCCGCGTACTGGAAGACCGAGACGATGGCGGATGCCACGATAGCAACCGATATCCATCAGACGCTTGATGTTGAGCTGAATTTCAGAACGGAGGTCACCTTCCACCTTATATTCAGTCTGAATAACTTCACGAACTGCAGCAGCCTGATCGTCGGTCCAATCCTGAACCTTAATCATACCATCTACACCAGCCTTCTTGAGGATAGTGTTAGCTGCGCTACGGCCGATGCCATAGATATATGTGAGGGCAATAAAGCCTCTTTTGTTTTGCGGCAAATCAACGCCGACTATACGTACTGCCATATTTCTGTGATTACGTTTTTAGTGCATGGGGCTGTTAGCCTTGGCGCTGTTTGAGTTTTGGGTTCTTTTTGTTGATTACGTACAATCTTCNTTTACGANGCACTATCTTACTNTCGGCAGTGCGNTTTTTGATTGNTGCTCTTACTTTCATATCTGGGTTTCAATTTTATTTGTAACGGAAAGCGATCCTACCTTTAGTCAAGTCATAAGGAGACATTTCCACCTTAACTTTATCACCGGGTAGTATCTTAATGTAGTGCATTCTCATTTTGCCTGAGATGTGGGCAGTAATTTCATGACCATTCTCAAGTTCCACTTTGAACATTGCATTGCTCAAAGCTTCAAGAATTACACCGTCTTGCTCGATTGCAGCTTGTTTTGCCATAATTAATCACAATAGAATTTATTTTCAGAATTCCCTATCTCCAAGAGCTTCCTTGATATAGTCAAAAGTAGTAAGTATTTCCGGTTTGTCTTCGGTGATCGCTATGGTATGTTCAAAATGAGCAGAACATTTACGATCTTTTGTACGGGTCTGCCAGCCATCTTTTTCAAAGACGATATTTTTTGAGCCCATGTTTATCATCGGCTCAATGCAGATGCACATGCCCGGCTTAAGCAAGGGACCAATACCCCTACGACCATAATTAGGCACTTCAGGATCTTCATGCATGCTCTTTCCGATGCCGTGTCCACACATTTCACGAACCACGGAGTAACCATGGTGTTCGCAAAAAGTCTGAATTGCATTTCCGATATCACCGATTCTCTTCCCTGCCTTAGCAACTTCAATCCCTTTATATAGAGACTGNCGTGTNAGANNAAGAAACTNATAGATCTTCGGATCTATTTCACCAACAGCAAANGTGTAGCAAGAATCACCATTGAAGCCATCAAGTTCCACTACGCAGTCGGTGCCGACAATATCACCTTCCTTAAGCACATACTGGGAAGGAAAACCATGCACGACTGTCTCATTCACTTCTATGCATAGAGTACCAGGGAAACCATGATATCCGAGACAAGCGGGCTTGCCACCATTATCAAGGATAAACTCTCTTGCCACAGAGTCAAGTTTATGAGTAGTTACACCGGGCTTAACCCACTTAGCAACCTCACCAAGGGTCCGGCTGACGAGCACTGAAGCCCGGCGTACCTTTTCAATTTCTTCCTCTGTCTTAATATAGATCATTCTGAATTCCTACTGAAGAAATTTATGCAATCAATATCCGGGGCCGCCAGCGCGTCCCTGAATTCTGGTTCCCTTCATAAGACCATCGTAATGACGCATCAGGAGATGACCTTCCACGATACGGAGAGTATCAAGGATTACACCAACCATAATCAGAAGCGATGTGCCGCCGAAGAACGAAGCGAAACTGCGGTTGATTCCGAACACGTATGCGATAGCCGGCATAATAGCCACAATTCCGAGGAAAATAGATCCCGGCAGAGTGATTCTGGACATGATAGAGTCAAGATAGTCAACAGTCGGTTTACCAGGCTTTACACCTGGGATAAACCCATTGTTGCGCTTCATATCCTCTGCCATTTGTGCCGGACGCACTGTGATAGCAGTGTAGAAGTAGGTAAATGCAACAATCATCAGGAAGTAGATGATATTGTAAGTCCATCCATACATATCTGTCAAAGCACCCCAAACGCCGGTTTGCTTATTGCTGAATCCAGCGAGAGTGATAGGGATGAACATGATAGCCTGAGCGAAGATGATAGGCATCACGCCGGCTGCATTCACCTTAAGAGGGATATACTGGCGCACTCCACCATACTGCTTGTTGCCAACAATCTTCTTTGCATACTGCACAGGCACTTTGCGGACGCCCTGCACGAGAAGAACGGCACCAGCGATAACAGCAAGCAAGATAACAACTTCAACGAGGAACAACACGAGACCACCACCTGCAGAGTTTAGCAGACGGCTTGTGAATTCCTGGAAGAAAGCCTCGGGAAGACGAGCGATAATACCGATAAGGATAATGAAAGAAATACCATTTCCCACACCCTTCTGGTCGATACGCTCACCAAGCCACATAATGAACATTGAGCCTGCTGCCAGCACGATAGTCATGAAACCCATTGTCCAAGGAGACATATCCACAACACCACCGGCAGCGCCGATCTGATATTTAAGGTTCATCAGATAAGCAGGACCCTGCAGAAGCAGAATTGCCACTGTAAGGTAGCGTGTGTACTGGTTGAGTTTCATTCTTCCGCTTTCACCCTCACGCTGCATCTTCTGGAAAGAAGGGAGCACCATACCAAGCAACTGGATCACGATAGAAGCAGTAATATAAGGCATGATACCGAGAGCAAAGATAGAAGCCTGAGAAAAAGCGCCACCCGAGAACATATCGAGGAGCTGCATCAAGCCACCGGAAGTGAAGTTTTTGAGCGCCATGAGGTCGTTAGGGTTAATGCCCGGAAGGACCACATAGCATCCGAAGCGGTAGATAATCACAAGCAACAAAGTAATACCAATGCGCTTGCGAAGATCCTCGACACTCCAGATATCTTTAATTGTTTGTGTAAATCCCATTTGACTGAAAGTTATTTTTTGATTACAGAGCCGCCAGCAGCTGTGATTGCAGCCTCAGCTGATTTTGAGAAAGCATCAGCCTCCACCTCAATTTTGCGTGTCAGGGCGCCATTACCAAGGATTTTCACGAGAACATTCTTGGGAACGAGACCTGCAGCACGCAGATCGGCAACTGTAATCTTCTCGAGATTCTGTGCTGTAGCCAGAGCTTCGAGCGCATCGATGTTGAGTGCTTTATATTCGACTCTGTTGATATTCTGGAAGCCGAATTTAGGCACACGGCGCTGAAGAGGCATCTGACCACCTTCAAATCCGATTTTACGCTTATAGCCGGAACGGGACTTAGCACCCTTATGGCCACGAGTAGAAGTGCCACCGTAACCGGAGCCAGGACCACGGCCGATTCTCTTATCACCCTTATTGCTTCCGGGTGCTGGTTTTAGATTATGTAGTTCCATTGGAAAAATACAATTTAGAGNTTTGTTACNTCTACNAGNTNATGNACGGCCTTNACCATNCCNANGATAGCNGGGTTNTCNTCTTTAACAACAGTATGGTTCATTTTGCGGAGGCCAAGAGCATCCAGAGTACGCTTCTGAACTGCAGGGCAGTTGATGCGGCTTTTAATTTGCTTGATTGCTATTTGTGCCATTTCAGTAATTATTTGCCGTTAAACACTTTTTCTACAGCCACACCACGATTCTGTGCCACCTGAGCAGGGCTACGCAACTCTGAGAGAGCAGCGATAGTAGCCTTCACAAGATTGTGAGGGTTTGATGAGCCCTTAGACTTAGCGAGCACGTCGGTAATACCAACGCTTTCAAGCACAGCACGCATTGCACCACCAGCCTTAACACCGGTACCTTCAGATGCAGGACGGAGGAAAATTCTTGAGCCACCGAACTTAGCAGCCTGCTCGTGGGGAATTGTTCCTTTGTGCACCGGAACACGGATAAGGTTCTTTTTAGCAGATTCTACGCCTTTTGCGATAGCAGCCTGCACTTCGTTTGCNTTTCCNAGGCCCCAGCCGATCACNCCNTTNTCGTTNCCNACNACAACGATAGCAGCGAAGCNGAANGCNCGNCCANCNTTNGTNACCTTNGTGACGCGGTTGATAGCAACCAGGCGGTCTTTAAGGTCGAGATCATTGGTAGATTTAACTCTATTATTCTTTGCCATGACTTACGATTAAAATTTAAGACCGGCCTCGCGTGCAGCGTCGGCCAAAGATTTAACACGACCGTGGAAGAGATAACCGTTACGGTCGAAAACAACTTCAGTGATACCCTTTTCCTGGGCTTTGTTAGCAATCTCCTTACCTACCTTGGCAGCGATTTCAGACTTAGTGCCTTCGGTGATGCCTTTAGAAGAAGCGGCAACAAGAGTATTGCCGGCGAGGTCGTCGATAACCTGGACGTAGATCGCCTTATTTGAACGGAACACGCTCATGCGCGGACGCTGTGCGGTGCCCGAGATTTTGCCGCGGATGCGGGCCTTGATTTTATTTCTTCTATCTTTCTTAGTTACCATAACTTCCTAAGGATTATTTAGCGTTGGCAGACTTGCCGGACTTGCGGCGGATGATTTCACCTACAAACTTAATACCCTTGCCCTTGTAAGGTTCCGGCTTGCGCAGAGAGCGGATCTTAGCGCATACCTGGCCGAGAAGCTGCTTGTCGCTTGATTCAAGGATAATAAGAGGGTTCTTGTTACGCTCAGACTTAGCTTCCACCTTAATTTCCTGTGGGAGCTTGATAAAAATAGCATGAGAATAACCAAGAGAAAGTTCGAGAACCTGACCGGTAGCTGTGGCACGGTAACCTACACCTACGAGTTCCATCTCTTTCTTGTAGCCTTCAGACACACCAACAACCATGTTGTGGATAAGCGCACGATACAGACCGTGCATTGCACGATGTTCACGCTCATCATCAGGACGAGTCACATGGATATGGCCATCAGCCACCTCAACCTTAATATCGGGGTTAATTTCCTGGCTTAGGGTACCCTTTGGTCCCTTAACAGTCACTACGTTGTCTTTAACAGACACTTCCACCTTAGCGGGAAGTTCAATGGGAGCTTTACCTATTCTTGACATAATTAAATCCTCCAGACATTAATAAACGTAGCATAAAACTTCACCGCCCACTTTCAGGTTGGCAGCTTCCTTGTTAGTCATCACTCCCTTAGAAGTGGAGAGAATAGCAATACCGAGCCCGTTCAAGACACGAGGCATGTCTTTGTAGCCGGTATACTGACGAAGACCGGGACGAGACACACGCTTCAAGGCCTTGATAGCGTTAACCTTGTCGACCGGATCATACTTTAGGGCGATCTTGATAGTGCCCGAAGGAGTAGGACCTTCCACAAACTTGTAGTTGAGGATGTAGCCCTGTTCGAAAAGAATCTTGGTGATCTCTTTCTTCATTTTCGAAGACGGAACCTCCACCACACGGTGACCCGCATGGATAGCGTTGCGCAGTCTTGTCAAATAATCTGCAATTGGATCAGTCATTTTGTTTAAATTGTTTAAATTGATTCAGATGTACCGAACAATATTTAATACTCTCAGTGTCAGACAACGGACAGCACCAGGGCGCAATCCGCGAAAGACGGTGCAAAATTAGTAAAAATCTGCGTAATGTGCAAGAATAGTTCATTATGATATAACGAAGAAAGCATTTGTTTAACATTATTTAATATTATTTAACCTTACAGATGCCTTCTGTTCCTCGGTCAGTGTCCGTTTTTTGGTACCAAAATGAGGAGGGATTGACGAGAGGGATATATAAATAAGGAAGCGTATGTCAGGACGGGAGAACCGGACATACGCTTCCATTGGCCAAATGCGGGCCGTTTGCCGTGTCACCGAATATAGACAACGGAGAGATAGAGCCACGGATGCTGTTCGTGCCGCGGCTGTCAAGGTCGATCTCTGTTCCGATGCGGTGCCGTAATGACGCAGACGGTCTACGAGCCCAAAAGGCGTAACGGCGGTTTCGGTGCGTTCGGTAAAGTCGGAGTTCGTAATGCAAAGGGCAAACGTGTGGGCCTCAAGGTTACATTATGAGCTTCCGGATTTCCCGACCGGTGCATCGGATGGCGCTTATACCCCATGCGCCGACGGGTTGTTGCAGGCTTGTGATTGTACTCATTCTGAACCTCGGGCGGTGCGAAGCCATAGGCTTTGTAAGTCTTCAGTCTTCAGACTGGACTGCTCCGCGGGATCCCATCTCCAAGCCGGCTTTGCCAGAGTACAGAGTTCATATATCAGGTCTGAATAAGTATTCTGATTTCTGACGACGGCAGGTTTTCTGGGTTCAGCACGTGAAGGGCAACGTGTGGGCCTCAAGGTCACGTGAGGAACATGTCAGCCAGCGCCTCCTGCTACGCACGATATTGATTGTGGGGGGAAAGCGGACTAACTTCTTTATCCTCCGCCCAGCCCTCCCCGCAAGGGGAGGAAGTTGGGAGTGATGGGATTGGTTCGGCTACTTAGGAGGGTTCCCAGCATCTGCGAATTTTTTGAACAGGATGAGGGCTCTTATTCACCTGGAAGCTTGTATACTTTCATGGCCATACTCGCAATCATGTTTGGCGATTGGTGCCAGTTTCGGTTTCCAGGAGCAAAGTTAGTGACGATTTTTGGCGGTTATGCCTTATCTTACAAAAATAATTTTGAATTTTGAATTTAGAATTACTTCTAATTTAGAATTTGGAATTGGACTTCGAGTGGCGGTGGGGGATTTAATTAATGATGAATGATTAATTATCAATGATAAATGATAAAGTTATTTGGGGGAGATGCATGTTGACTTCGGACTTGCATCCTCAGCACAGTGATGCTTTCGGGGCAAATATAGGGGGAATTGGTCAAGTGGCCGGGCGGTGATAATCTGAGATTATCGCACGATTTTGAAGATATAATTTATGTTCTGAACAACTGTCAGGACATCACTACTCTGTTTGAGAGAGAAAACAACAACACTCTCGCCGATTACATTTCATCTTGGGTTTCTGAAATGCTGAATCGTCATGATTGTTGTGAAGAAATAGAGTGTATGCTTCCTTATGGTGACTATGGCCGTGTTGACTATACAATCGAGATTTTGACCCATCTAAAGCGATGAAAATCCAATATGCCTCTGATCTGCATCTTGAATTTGGTGCAATTACATCATTTTTAAGGGATCATCCGATAATTCCTGNCGGCGATNTTCTTGTTCTTGCTGGCGATTTAGGTTACTTTGGAGNCGAAGCTATGACAAGACATCCATNCTGGGANTGGGCATCAGACAATATTAGCTTGTTTAATATATTTATATAAAAGAGTTAAACAAACTCTACCCACTCAAAAATACATAACTGAGGTATGTCACTCTTGTCTTGCGGAGGCTCACGGGTGAAGGAGTAAGAGTCAAGAACCAATGGGGGTGAATTACAGTTTAATGATTTCAGCAGGTGTCGATTTGAATTGCTTCATAGCCATACCTATATCAGCATTTATATAGGCAGGATCGCATACTGTGAATTTTCTTCCGTCTATCTCGAAATAATCGCCTGTAATGGGTTCTTCAAAAGCTACAGCAGTAGCGATATGTTGGGGATAATGCACCAAGACTACATCAAGCCCGAGCAATTCATGCACAAGAACGGAATATAGAATTGCACGGTCTTCACAATCGGAATAGGGATAATAAAACGTCTCGTCAGGGAAAAGAGATCTTTCAATTCCAAATTGTTCGTCGTCAGTCTTGTAGTCAAAAGCTTTTTGCACGAAGTGAAGAAGCAGATTAGCTGCATCTGCCGTTGTTTTCCCCTCTATAGATTTAGAAAGTTCGGGATAAAGCTGTTCCTGAACGTCATCACTAAGAGAAGCCTTCGCATATAGATTCCAATGACTATGGAGGGGATAATCGTTGAAGAAGTCTATCAGATTCTTATTGACTGCTACATCTAAACTAAGCTTTTCAGGATAGTCTATACTGAATACCCGTTCTTCTGAAGGATCGACAGAGAGTTTCGGTTGGTATTTTATGGCAAGAGAGAACAATTGCTCCCTCGGAAACTCCTTATCAAATATGAACAATGAGCCAATACTATGTGAATCGTCAATGACATAATACCTTAAGTCATTTTTTGCCANATAAGANTAGTTGTAGATAGAGTCTTTACTTGGCATAAGCANNACGNGTTGATTTTCAGAGCGTCNTATTCGAACCNTATAGCNAGNCNGNGTGAGNANAAACANCTGAAGCAGTTTGGATGCATTACGGTCATGTGGACAGGCGGCATCTGCAATTTTTTCGGTAAGTTTGAAATAGCCCCAGTCAGGAAGATAGAGATTATCACGGAGATTGACACATTCGCGAATAGCATCTACAGACACCTCAGAAGAGAGACATTGCCAAGCATCGGCTACGCTATTCTCATCAATTTTAGTCAGAGATGATATCGGAGAACGTTTAAGTGGGATGCGGTAGGTGCTTCCATAAAATTCAAATGCCACTCCATCATCTATGGGTTTTGTGGGAATTTGAATAATAGGATCATCGGGAAGTTCCGGAATAGTATCGAGATATGGTTCGTCAGGTTCGGGTATCGGAAGCAAAGGTGTAGGTGGTTCAGGATTCTCCGGCACTTTAATGACATCATCAAAAGGAAGCACATCGTCAGAAGGTTTTTCCTCAGGATCTGCAACGACCGGTTTCGGAGGCTCGGGGATAGGAGGAGCAGGAATGGGGGCTTCAGCTTCCTTTCTCTCCCATTTGCTCCTCATGAAATTAGCGAATTCTTCGTTGGCTTTTCTTCGAGCGGTCTCATACTCTTGTATTGCTTTCTCTTTTGCCTTATTATATTCAGTAAAGGCCTTCTCCTTTAGTTTGTTATACTCTTCATTTATATCTGCATATACAACAAAGGTGCATGCAGAAACCATTAACATCCAAATACAATATTTCTTCATACAAATTTCAATAAGATGATATAATTCTACTTAAGCTTATCTCTTCATCTATTACATATTGATTTGTCAAATTATTGGGAGAATTGATATTATGTCCCAGAACAAATTATCATAGTCATGCAGAAGAGTAGCATGACTATGATAATTATTGATTAGTTGAGATTTACTGTATCTTGTGAAGAGTAACATTCGCTTCAGTTGCTTCTCCAGCGATTACGGTTACTATCTTTCTATTTGTGCTATAACCTGGTTTCTGCACTGTTACAGTATATTGCATAGCATCAACGTTAGAGAATTGGTATCTTCCATCAGAGCCTGAGGTCTGAGTACTACCACTGGGACTCAATGTAATGGTGGCACCGGCAATGCATTCCCCGGACACGTCATCAACGATAATTCCGTGAAGAGTTGCGAATATTTCGAAATCTTCATTTTTTGAACAAGAGTTAAGTCCACAAACTATTAGCAGACTTGCAACTATTATAAAAAGCTTAGTTTTCATAAGTTCTCAGTTAAGTTTTTTTCGTCAAGTTCAGAAGGTAATTGAAGCCATAACTCCAATGCCAAGATCGTCAGTAAGGGTCGGAGACCAAAAATATGAAAAGCTTTTAGATCCGGCTGGAGATGTAAGAACACGTCGAGCACCAGGAGCCACTAAAGCATCCACTATATTGTATACGTAAAGAACGCCAAGTGCACCTAAACATATATTCCGACATGTGGTATAAGTAGACCGTTGATCAGCATAATGCAGTTTAAGCTTTGCATCGTGAGTCTTACTGATTTTAGAATTAAAAGATGCTCGAGTACAATCCGTGTAGATTATTGCACCAATACATGCTGCAGTTCCTCCCATTATCAAACCACCCTTGAGAGTTGAACCCTTATAGAGTTGCCCCCAACCTGGAACTATTACAGACCTCCACATATCTTCAATTCCATATTTTGTTGTCAATTTTACATCATCAAAATTAGGAGTAACATCTACTTGAGAACGAGCATATAGAGTTGTCAAATAAAATTTGCCATCATCTTGCGTCTCCCAATATTCATCAATCGTACTGCCTTGAAAATTAACTTCTTTCCCTTTTACGGTAGTAGTGATATGGAATTCACGAGAACTTTCATTAGTAATATCATTATTACGTCTTTCTGTATGTTTACTCCTTGACGAAGTATAATCAGATGTGACACTTAAGCCTTTTGAAAGCCCCGCTTCTTCAAGTAGACTACTGAAACATTCTTTTCTTGCTTCTTCAAGAGTGTTTCCGTATGCTCTCTTAATAGTATAGTCGAAAGATGTATTTGACGGCTGTGGCATGACATGCATCCAACGGGGTTTGACATTGTCAGATTTATTTTCAGCATTACTTATTATTGCAATGACAGAACACAATAACAAAAATAATATTCTAATCTGCATTATTTGAACCGCTTATAAAATTATCGATACTCTCACCATACTTTTGCGCATTCTCTACTTCTTTTAAAGCATTATCCTCAGCTTTCTGAATAGCTTTATCAATTAGTGTAGATTGAACTACATAATATATCCTACAATCGAAATTCCCATTTTTTTCGCGGTAGATTGTAAGATACGGAGCGTCCATAACACCCTCAAGTTCGCGCACAAGATTCCTATCATACGCAGCTTCACTATTTCTTGATGTTTTATCATTCCTTTTCTGTCGATTTGATGCTATGCGTCCTTTAATTACGGATTTACCAAGTTCTCCCACTTTTTGATACGCATCGTCTCTGGCATCAAAATTTGCATCATTCTGATTATCTATGCCATATGCTGTTCCAATAATAACTCGATATCCTTGTCCTTCTTTCTCAGCCATATAAACAAGGGCTTCCTCTAAAGTTTTGTTATCCTCACAATACCATTTCTCTTTTTTAAGTTCCTTTGCACGTGCCTTAGCAGCCTTTAAACTGCTTTGGGATACCTGAGCTTGGGAGTCAAGTGGGGTTACTGCCAGTAGCATGACCAGCATCATAACCAATGACAAAAATCTCTTCATAGTTAGTTGTATTTTAAATTGTTAATATTTTGTTGACTACAATAAAATGTTACGCGTTTTTATTGATGTTATATAGTTATTTAGCTATAGTTCGGACAGCTCGCACGTTATACGGATATGTATCTGTTAAACTATGACAGTCACCATTCCTATCTTCACTCATGCTAAAAAAAACACCATAATGTGATGATTGTATGTCTCCCTGAGTGCTACTCCAATAAGTACTACCATTTTCAAATCCACCGATATTATCTTTATTACTACATATCACGATCAATTCTTCTTTTGTAGGAAGTCTCCAATCTGTATAACCTCCCAATTTTGAATTTTTACACAAAGCATTAGCTGTATCCCAATCTCCTTTTCCAAGATCCTTTGCCTGAACAGCGATGCCTAAAGATGGAATCTCAATCCATTCAGTTGAGACAATTTTTTCTTCACCATATGTTGTACCTGCTGGAGTCGTAGCATAGGCTCGTACATAATAGTTAGTTTTGGGAAGGTTTGTTACATACTTACTAAAATTACCTATTTCACCTGAACCTTCTGCTATAACTTTGCTATCATTAATTGTCGGTTCAGGCATGGTACCGTAAACGAAACCTCTTTCAGTATATACTGGTTCTCCTACATTTAAAATTGAACCCCTAAAAGTAGCAGTACATCCAGATACATCAATGTTTTCTAAATCAAGTGTATTCACTTGAGGAGTGATAATTATGGTCTTAAAACTTAGTTCATTAGAGCTGTAAGCCGTACCTATATCGTTAATAGCATAAGCCCTAATGTAATAAGTTTGATCATAAGTAAGGTCCGTAATATTGTAAGAGAATAATTTGTTATTATTGACTTGGCATTGTAATTTCTCTATTGTTTTCTCAAGAGTTGGTTGAGCGTCTTTTGAATATACAAACCCTATTTCCTTATATTTAGGACTTCCTGCACTCAAAATCTCACCGTTGAGAGTGGCTGATGAAGGTGTAATGTTTGTGACATCAGAGATTTTTAATGAAGGAAGCGATTTTTCTGTTTTAAACATAATCTCATTGGAACTATAGGATGTTCCAGCACTGTTAATGGCATAAGCTCTGGCATAATAAGTTTTGTCTACCTCAAGTTCAGTCAAGTTATAGCTGAATTCATTTTGGTCAGTAAGTGCACATGAGAGTTTTTTTATGGTATTTTCAAGTGTTGGCATTGATTCCTGAGAGTATACAAAACCTCGCTCGGTGTATGAAGGGATTCCTTTGCTTGTAATTATTCCATTCAATGTTGCTGAAGACATGGTCACATCAGTAGCATCTAATATATTAAGAGATGGTAATTCTGTGCCATCAGCAATTACATTCATTTGGGAGCTGCCATTAGATGAACGTATCACAATTACAGCCTTATTTTTCCCTTGACTTAGATTTTCACGATCTATCACAACAACAATACCCTCTGTTTTGCCATATTTTAGTATACCACTCTTTGGTTTAATCTCTGTAATCCAATCGCAACGTTCTTCAATTTCCCATTCTAAATCCTCGTAACTAGAGTTTACGATATTAAATGAGAGAGTATTAAGGCTAGGATTGGCTCCGAAATCAAGAGTTTCACGGTCGGCTGTTACAATACTTGGAATTCGTTCGATAAGGAGATGAGCCAAAGTAGAATTCCCTGCTCTTACATTTACTTTAGCATTGTTAGCCTTATAATCTTCTTTGCTTATATCTAAAGCATATTCACCGGGTTCAAGATTCAAAAAACTGAAAGATCCATCTGTTCCTGTTACTGTTGAATTTCCCCCAGGTGTAAGCTTGACCCTTACGGTAGGCACAGGTTCTCCAGTTGTAGCGTCAGATACGCTTCCGTCTATGCTTCCATATTTATTGTCTTCACTGATATCGGAAGAACAGGATGGAATGGTAGCTATACTGATAATAAATAGAAGGGTGATTATAAAATTTTTCATTTTTTCAAGTAGGTTAGTTAGAACATGTAGTTTGAGCAACCTGAAACAAATAGTGAAGATGCAGTTGCTAAGATAGTGATAACGCAAAATCTCAGAATAATATTCTTCATTGTCGGAGTGTGATAAAGTTGTGTTGGAAAGACACCCGGACCAACTGTGAAAAAAAAGAGCGTGGGGTCTGTATCCATCGCTCGTTCCGCTTATTGAGGCTGTNGCATGTGCCCATCTGAGTAGAACGAGCAACGNGGAGCCTCACGCTGTATGATATGAGTCGTCAGAGTATGTATCACTACATACTCATCCATAGGTATCANACCCCGAAGGNNCCTATCGTTGCCTCATTCTCGACNCAGATTNTGAAACTGCNACATTCCAATAAGCCAAGAACAAGCGCTGATAAACGCTCTGTAAATATGTCTGCACCCTCCACGTCACCCCATATCGGGACTCCGCAGACGATATGCAATCGCAAATTTAGTAATATTTTATCAATTCACAAAATTTTAGGAAAATTTTTCATATCCTACTCTCAACCCTACTTTCAACTGGCAACTGCAAATTGGCAATTTTTTTTGAAGAAAACAATTAATGATTATCCTCTATAATCCCCAATGAATAATATTATAGGGACTTAAACAAAAAAGCAGATGTTGACTTCGGACTTGCGTCCTCAGCACAGTTATGTTTTTGGGCAAAGATAGCGGAGAAAGGGAGGTTTGCTTGGAATCTCATGGAGAGGCTTGGGTTCCCGTGAGAAAGCATGGAGAGGTGGTGATTCGCGAAGTAGGACACCTTTGACAAGCCTCTCTAATGCAAGCGGATGCACCAGGGTGCATCCCTACCACTAATCGAAGCTATGTGGGATTACGGGAACCTGAGAGCTATAGGGACTTTAGGCGCGATATAGGCATTAGGGGAGTTAAGGGATTTAAGGGCAATAAGGAAATTAGGGGGATTTGATTAATGATGAAGTCATTTGGATGAGATGCATGCTGAGTTCGGACTTGCGTCTTCAGCACAGTGATGCTTTAGGGGGGGTATGAAGATTCGATATATTACAGGGCCGAGTCATTTAAAGAAAAAAGAGTCTGCTCCATAGGGACAGACTCTTTTGATAGTTCAAAATATTGATTACCAGCTTGCCTTCTTCACACCGGGGATAAGACCGGCAGAAGCCATTTCCCTGAACTGAATACGGGAAATACCAAACTGACGGATGAAACCTTTCGGACGTCCGGTCATCATGCAGCGGTTGTGCAGACGAACACGAGAAGCGTTCTTAGGGAGTTTCTGGAGTTTGGTAAGGGCTTCGTAGTCGATATTGCCATCAGCATCAGCAAGAGCAGCCTTCTTGAGGGCAGCCTTCTTCTCGGCATACTTGGCAACCATTTTCTGGCGCTTAACCTCGCGCGCTTTCATTGATTCCTTAGCCATATCTCTTAATTATTTTCGTGTTTGAAAGGAAGACCAAATTTCTTGAGAAGAGCAAAACCTTCGGCATCAGTCTTAGCAGATGTAACGAAAGTGATGTTCATACCCTGAAGTTTGGGCACATTATCAATATTGATCTCAGGGAAAATGATCTGCTCAGTGATGCCAAGAGTGTAGTTTCCACGGCCATCGAGCTTAGCATTGATACCCTTGAAGTCGCGGATACGAGGCAGAGCAACTCTAATAAGACGCTCCAGGAACTCATACATCTTCTCGCGGCGAAGAGTAACCATCACACCGATCGGCATTTTCTTACGCAGCTTGAAGTTTGAAATATCCTTGCGAGAAAGAGTAGGAACGGCTTTCTGGCCTGTGATAGCAGTAATTTCATTGAGAGCAGTCTCAATGAGTTTCTTATCCTGAGTAGCAGCGCCGAGACCCTGATTGATAACTATTTTCTCGAGACGTGGCACCTGCATCGGTGTAGTATAATTGAACTCCTTAGTGAGTTCAGGAGCGATTTTCTCTTTGTACTCCTTAGCTAATGTAGTGGNGCTCATNACTTAATCTCCTCTCCTGATTTTTTNGNNATNCGAANTAACTTACCGTTCTCATCTCTCTTATGAGCCACACGAGTGGGTTTGCCGCTCTTAGGATCAACGAGATTGAGGTTGGAAACATGAACTGGGGCTTCGATCTTAACGATACCACCCTGGGGATGCTTAGCACTGGGTTTTGTGCTTTTAGACACTATGTTGACGCCCTCTACGATAGCACGGTTCTTCTTCACCAGGACCTCGAGTACACGTCCTGTCTTGCCCTTGTCGTCGCCGGCATTGACATAGACAGTGTCACCTTTCTTTATATGAAGTTTTGACATAATTTAAGTCTGATTGATGATTAAAGTACTTCG
>WFLX010042884.1_pt1 | contig 17930 bp, 11 predicted proteins | sample 4967041 | NCBI WGS metagenome assembly WFLX01 (sample SAMN12857096, study PRJNA449069) | gut metagenome | isolation source: stool from male and female vole | host: Microtus ochrogaster | place: USA:Florida | collected 2017 | reverse complement strand
CCATGCGGCCCACGGACAAATTCCTTGTTTATTATATCCGCTGCCTTTTTCTCCTTTCCGTCAAATATCAGCTGCCTCACCTCCTGCAGATGCTGCAATGCCGTGGCGGAATTGTTGTTATACGGGCTGCCGGACCAGAATGTCTCTTCGTTAAGTTGCAGCTCTTCCATGGCGGTACCGCCGTAGTCCATAGCTCCAAGGTGTGAATTACCCAACGGCAACGCCTCCAGCCAGCATGCCGCCGGCCGGCTGTACCACAGCTTTTGGGCTATGGCCGCCGTTGCTTGCAGCAGTAGCGTCACCGCTACTATGATAATATATCTGTTTCTCATTTATATACAGTTTGTTTATTTTTTCTCTTTCAGTAATCTTATATAATAACATCCCGGCAACGGAGTGTCTCCTGTTGCGACAATCTTCACCTTCACTGTCTCCTTAGGTGTTTTCCCGTCGGCCTGCAACAGCATAGCGGTGTCTATCGGAACCTCCATATTGAAGAACCCGTTGTCATCGGCATTATCCGCCTTCTGCGGTATAGTGAATACCTTCAGCGGACTGCCGTCTATATAAACCGTAGCCACCCTGTTCCTGTCCGCCGTCACATATCGCATCATAAGCGACACCCCGTCTGTCATTCCTGCGGTGTTTGCCAACGTATATTGTATATAGCCGCCCTTCTGAGCGTCACGGAAGAACTCATCCCGGAAGGCCCCGCTATGGCTGTCGGGCGAATAGAGCGCATCGTGTCCCGCCTCGCTCTGCTGCTCTCCCGTAGCCACAAAGTCCAGCGTTCTGTCTGCAATAGCCTTTGCCTCACGGTCAGCCCGTGTCATATCGCTTTGCATAAACGCCTCTTTCGGTCTCTGATACCAATAGCACATATACCGCGCATGCTGTATCTCATAGAACGGTCTCAATGTCAGCGTGCCCCACTGACGTGTCTTATCATTACCGGCGTTATATGTGTCGGTAGTTATATTGAAACGCAGACGGCTGATGTCTGTCGGCGTCACACGCTGCAACAGGCTCTCACGGTTGCCCAGCAACAATGGCGCGGCAGACAACGGAAGCACCTTTCCACGCACTCCGAGCGAGTGACCCATACGGCTGTCATCGCCATATTCGTTGCGCAGCTGCTCGTATGGCAGCCCTGTTGCCTGCTCCTCAGCCCTGTCTGCCGCCGTAGTCTGTGCCGCAAAGAGTATCGGGCCATAGCGGAAAGCCACATAATCGGTATAGTTAGGGCATTCCTCGTAACGCAATGCCATCGGCAAGGCGACCTTTATCACATCGCCCTTTTTCCATTTGCGTGTCAGCATGGCGTATGACGCTTTTCCGGCCTCAACGTTTATGTCCTGCCGTTTGCCGTTTACCTCTATCGCATAACCCTCCGTTGTCCACTGCGGGTGACGTATGGCAATGGTGTAGTTGCCCGCTTTCTCCACGGTTATGGTTGTCGCCTGCTCGTATGGGAACGCTGTCTGCTGTGTCAGCGCAAAGTCTTTGCTCTTCAGCGTGCTTGCCGTGAATAGATTCACATATAGAGTCTGCCTGTCCTGATGTGAGTATATGAAATGGCCGTACTTGCTGTGGTTCTCCATGCCGGTACCTACGCAGCACCACATGCCTTGGTTCACCTGCGAATAGATACGGTATGCCTGCGGACGCAGTGATGTGAAGTATACGTATCCTCCTGTCTTCGGGTCTTGTGTGGACAGTATATGGTTCCACATGGCATACTCATAGAAGTCGGTATAGCGCGCGTCGTGAGTGTCATCAAACAGCATCTCCGACAGTTTCATCATATTATTGGTGTTACAGCTCTCCGGGCCATCCGCCTCTTTTATGTACTTCTCGCAGTTACTTTGGCTCAGGAAGTGCTCGTTTATGCTGTTGCCGCCTATGCACACGGTGCGGTTTGTCGCCACATCGCTCCAGAAGTTGCGTGCCGCCGCGCGATACTCGTCGGCGCTTTTGTCCTCCTGCGCTATACGTTGGAAACCGATGTATTTCGGTACCTGCGTGTTGGCGTGCTTTCCGTTCAGGAATGTGGTGTTATAGTTACAGTCCTCACCCTGCATTCCATTTACCATTACGGCGTGACTGTATTTCTTCGCTGCGTCAAGGTATCGCTTATCGCCAAACAGCTTGTAGGCATCCGCCAGCGTCTCGTTCATACCGCCGTGCTCGGAGTTCAGCACACTCTGCATCTCTGCCTCAGACAGGTTGCTGACCACGTTCACCGCCCAGTCGCATATCTCCTTATATGCGTCGCGCGCCGTCTTGTCGCCGGTATAAATCCATGCGTCACGCAGTCCGGCGAGTATCTTGTGCTCGCAGTAGAACGGCACCCATCCGCCGTATTTGTAGAACTCGCCGAGTTCTTTCTTATACAGCCCCGTCCATATTTGGTTTATCGGCTGACCGCCAACAAAGCCCTTCATGCCTTGTGTGTCGTTGACAAACGCCTGTTGACAGTCTTTGACTATGCCGAGACAGTAGTCCAGCCGCTCTTTCAACTGCTTCTTTGTCTCCTTATCGTCGGTAGCGGCGTATGCGAGAGCGAGTGCCGTAAGGTAGTGACCTCCGATGTGTCCCTCAAGCGACCACTCCGGCTGTCCCCAGTTCTTGAACGACGGATGTTTTTCCACCCAGCCGTAATACTTCGTGCCTTGCTTCTCATGCAGACCCGCCTGACGTATGAGTGGCGTCATGAGCCTGTCGGCATCATACTGCAACAGCAGCTTGTCATTGACATTCATAGCATTGAGCATGGGGCCGTCGAGCAGCCGTACCTCGCTAAGGTCAAAATGCTGCGGATATATTTGCGATTGCGCTTGTGCCGCGCAGGCCGACAATACGAGGGCCGCACAGGCGATATATTGTTTTGTTTTCATCACTTTCATTTGTTAATACTCTTTATAATTGTATGGTGTACATCACGAACGAGTACGGTTTCACGTCCACTGTCATGCGTTTCTTCATCTTCACGGTCTCCTCTACCGGCACCACCGGCTGGCACTCGTAGTTGTTCTCATCGTCCGGATTGCCTGATATGACAGTCTTGACGGCCTGTGCCTTCATGCCCTTGAACCGTGACAGGTCTATAGTTGCCTTGCGCTCGTCGGCCGATGCGTTGCATATCTTCACGTAAAGGCGGCGTGCCTTGGTGTCGAGAACCACAGACTGCTCCTGCATGTTTGTCTTCTCACCGTCAAACTTCACGCAGTCACCATAGTAATAGTTGCCTGATGAGCGGCCGAACATCTGCTGCACATAGTATGAGCATGTTAGGAACGGACGCTCATTGTCAAAGTATATGAGGTCAGGGTTCCAGTTTGTGGCGTTCTTGCGGGCAAAGAGCGGAGCGTATGATGTCATGCATACCACATCGCCGTTGCGCTCAACATGCAGCAGGTACAATGCCTCCGCCAGCGCATCGCGCAGCTTCTTGTCCTTGGAGGCATACTCGCCGAGGTACACCTTGGTCTTCCTGTCACGTGGATATTTGTCATACTGCCTGCTTGTCTCGAAGTAGTCGTGACGCTCATAGTAGTGCTCGTCGAGTATAGGCAGCCCTATCTCCTCCGCCAGCTTCCAGCCATTGTCAAAGTCAGGGTTTCCGGGATGTGAGCCGGGACCCGCCGTTCCCACTATAACAATCTCCGGATGCGCCTTCGTTATCTTATCATACATATACTTGAAACGCTCCGCAAACTCCGGCGTTATCTTCTCTTCGTTGCCTATACCGAGATACTTCAGATTGAAAGGCTTCGGGTGTCCCTGCTCGGCACGTATGCGCCCCCACTTGGTAGAGGTGTCACCGTTGGCCCATTCTATCAGATCGAGGGCGTCCTGCACCCATTCGTCCATCTCGCTCATAGGCACTACGTCCTGCGCCTGGTTCCTCATGCCCCAACCGCCGTTGGTTCCCTGGCAGCTGACACCACACGGCAGTATGGGCAAGGGCTGCATGCCCATGTCCTCACACATCTGGAAATACTCGTAGTAGCCCAATCCCACAGACTGGTGATAGCCCCATGTGTTTTTCAACTGGCGGCGCTGTTCCTTCGGCCCTATGGTAGTCTTCCAGCGATATGTGTTCCAGAAACCGTCACCACCGCCATGCACAACGCATCCGCCGGGGAAACGCATGAACTTCGGGTGCAGCGCTTCCAAAGCCTCGGCGAGGTCACGGCGCAGCCCGTGGCCTTTGTATGTGTCCTGCGGCATGAGCGAGATAGCGTCCACATCCATCACGCCCGTCGTAAGAACCAGCAGTCTCAACGCCGCATTGGGGCAGTCGGCACCGGCCTGCAGCGTACAGGCGTAGCGGTTCCACGCATTGCCTGATATGGTCATTGTGGTGTCGGCTATCACTGTCTGTTCCTTGCCCGGAGCCACCAATGCCACACGTAGCTGCTTGTCTTTGCCGTCAGCGTTGCGGGCAAAGAGCGAGAAATCGTAGCTTGCACCCTTCTTCACCGTTATACCGTCAAAGCCGTTGTTCTCCAATCCGAAGCCTGTCCAACCGTCAAAGTCGTAGTAATGCCCCACACGCTCTGTGCTGAGACGCATATAGTTGCGGTTGTTAGGGTGCAGCGGCTTCTCCTGCAAGGCCTCTATCATGCCGAGCGAGTGACCGGGACGTATCACCCTCCATGCCGTACCGGGTCCCCATCCGTCTCTCTCGGCGGGGCTGAACTCAAACGAGCCGTTCTGCAACAGCTCAGCATAGAGTCCGCCGTCGGCTGAAGAACTGATGTCCTCGAAGAATATGCCTATCAGCTCATCGCTTATCTGTTTGCCGCCTTCCGGCGCACGCATGCTTTTCTGCGCCTGCATGGTGAGGGCGGAGGACATCATAATCAGTCCCAATGATGTTGTCAGTAATTTCATAATTGAAATTGTTTNGGTTTTTATTNTTTGTATTGAAATNTCNCTCGTCACAGCNGTCATATTCCTGCTGTCCTGCAATCGCANTGCCTTTACCGTGTAATCGCAGTGCTTTCAGCATGTAATCGGGCTGCCTTTACAATGTAATCAGGGTGCTTTTACAGAGCGGGCGGATATGGTGCCCGTACAGACACGACACCGGCAGTGTTCCAACGGTTTACCGCCTCTTAAATCGTGTAGATAAATTAACGAATGGTTTTAGCAGATATACCGGACACAACAACATGCGGCACGCAGCGCTCCACATGCCGCTATTATGCCACAAAGGTAGCATTTTTTTTTCGCATAGCGACAGTTTTTTGTGTTTTTAGTGGGAAATTGGGTGAAAATCATTACCTTTGCGCTTGCAAAAGCATTGCCGCCCCGCGCGGCGTGTATAATAATCGGGAATTTCGTCGTGCGCAACGGGCTACGCACCGTTTGCGTAACACGTTGCCAAGGCGGATGGAACCGCCTCTAAAACAGCCGTAATATGAAGAAAATAGGATTATTGTCTGATACACACGCACACTGGGATGAGCGTTACACACGTTACTTTGCCGACTGCGATGAGATATGGCACGCCGGTGACTTCGGTTCGTTGGCGGTGGCCGACGGTTTGCGTGGCATAGCGCCGCTGCGCGGTGTGCACGGCAATATAGACGGCAGTGACGTGAGACATGAATATCCTGAGACGCTACGCTTCCGTTGCGAGGATGTGGATGTGCTGATGAAACACATCGGAGGCTATCCGGGGCGCTATGACCGTTCTGTGATACGGCAGCTGTATGCCCGTCCGCCCAAGCTGTTCATTTCAGGGCATTCGCACATTACCAAAGTCATGTATGACCGTACACTGGGACTCCTGCACATCAACCCCGGCGCCGCAGGACTGTACGGGCAGCAACCCGTGCGCACACTTATACGCTTTACCATAGACGGAGCGGAGATAAAGGACTTGGAGGTAATAGAGTTAGGATAACGGTCAGAATACCCATACGCTGTTAACAATTACTAAAAAGACAGAAAAAACACATAATCGCAGGATTATTCCCGCCGATATTATCTATATATAATATACACTTTATTTGTTACCTTTGCAAGGTATAACAAAAACTAAACATTCATCTAACTACTACTTTTCTAATTATTTTTTATGCGAAAAAGACTAAACTCCATGCTGCTGGCTATGGCGGCTTTGGTGGCTATACCTGCACAGGCACGCGACACATATAACTTCAATAGCGACTGGAAGATAAACAAACAGAAGAAGACTGTCACGCTGCCCCATGCGTGGAACGAAGACGACACCTACAAAGTCGGTATAAAGGACATGCGCGGCGCTGCCGTCACCTACACCAAGGTGTTTGCCTTGCCACCGTCAGCACAGGGCAAAAAGGTGTTCATAGAGTTTGAGGGAGCGCGCCAAAGCGCCGAGGTATTCGTGAACGGACAGCGTGTGGGACTGCACGAGAACGGTGTTATGGCCTTTGGCTTCGACCTGACGCCATACATAAGCTACAAGGGCAAGAACACTATCGTGGTGAACACCGACAACGCATGGGACTACAAAGAGCGGGCTACAGGCTCCGGCTGGCAGTGGCATAACAACAACTTCAACGCCAACTACGGCGGACTGCCCAAAAACGTGTGGCTGCACGTGACCGAGAACGTCTATCAGACACTGCCGCTATGGAGCAATCTCAAGACTACCGGCACGTATGTTTACGCCAAAGACTTTGACATTGCGGGGCGGCAGGCCACCGTATGCGTGGAGAGTGAGGTAAGGAACGACACCGACACGCCGGTAAAACGCGCCATGGACGTTACGCTGACAGACCCTGAGGGGCATGAGGTATGCGCCTTTCGCAGTGCGGAGATAACCATACCCGCAGGAGGAAGCGCAGTGCTCAAGGCAGAACAGAGAGCCTACAACCTGCACTTCTGGAGCTGGGGCTACGGCTATCTGTATAAGGTCAAGACAACGGTGGGCGACGATGAGGTGGTAACCACCACCGGTTTCAGAAAGACCGCCTTCCGTAACGGATTGTTCTACCTCAATGACCGTGTCATGATGGTACACGGCTACGCACAGCGCACGAGCAACGAGTGGCCCGGTGTGGGCATGTCCGTGCCGGCATGGCTCAGCGACTACTCCAACAACCTGCAGGTGGAGAGCGGCGGCAACGTCGTAAGGTGGATGCACGTGACACCGTGGAAGCAGGACATCGAGTCGTGCGACCGTGTGGGTCTGATACAGGCCATGCCCGCCGGCGACGCTGAGAAGGACGTTGACGGACGCCGTTGGGAGATGCGCGAGGAGCTGATGCGAGACGCGATAATATACAACAGGAACAACCCAAGCGTGATATTCTACGAGTGCGGCAACCAAAAGATAAGCCGTGAGCACATGATAGCGATGAAAGCCATACGCGATGAGTTTGACCCCAACGGCGGAAGGGCCATAGGCAGCAGGGAGATGCTCGACCGCCCGGAGGCGGAATATGGCGGAGAGATGCTGTATATAAACAAAAGTGACACCAAGCCTATGTGGATGATGGAGTACTGTCGCGACGAGGCGCTGCGATGGTATTGGAACTCTTGGAGCTATCCGTACCATAAAGAGGGTGACGGCCCGCTCTATCGTAACGCTCCCGCTGATGCCTACAACCACAACAACGATGAGTTTGTAAGGGAACTCGTGGACCGTTGGTACGACAGTTGGCTGGAACGCCCCGGAAGCGGAACGAAAGTGAACTCCGGAGGCGTGAAAATCGTGTTCAGTGACACGCAGACACACGGCCGCTCTGCCGACAATTATCGTGTGAGCGGAGTGGTGGACCCCATGCGTGTGCCCAAAGACGCATTCTATGCCCACCGTGTCATGTGGGACGGATGGGTGGATGACCTGACGCCACGTACCTTCATAGCAGGTCACTGGAACTATAAGGCGGGCGAGGTGATACCTACAATATATGTGGTTTCAAACGCCGACAGCGCAGTACTCGTGCAGGGTGGCAAGAGAATAGCACCCACAGAACGACGCAGCAGATTCCTTAACGTATTCCGTAACGTGGAATATACCGACGCCACACTGCAGGCATTAGGTCTCGACAGCAACGGCAACACCATATCGGAATACACGTTGCAGACAACAGGCGAGCCGCACCACCTGCAGCTGACGGCCATAGAGAACCCAACAGGATGGAAGGCTGACGGCAACGATGTGGCCATAATACAGGTAGAAGTGGTGGACGAGCAGGGACAACGCTGCCCGTTGGCAAACCAAATGGTACGCTTCAAGACCAAAGGCGAGGCGGAATGGCGTGGCGGAGTGTCCAAAGGCTATGACAATCACGCCTTTATGGATACACTACGAGTGGAATGTGGCATAAACAGAGTTATGCTGCGCTCCACAACAAAGGCAGGAAACATAACGCTGACGGCCAAGGCTGAGGGACTGCCTGAGGCGTCAATCGTATTGAAAACGAATGCCGTGACAACCGATAACGGCCTTACGAGGTACATGCCGGCTGACGGTCTGAAAGGAATACTGACCAAAGGAGAGACACCGGACGGGCCGTCGTTCAGACAATGGCGCCGCGATGTGCAGATAGTCAGTGCCGAGGCAGGCAGCGGCAATGACCCGGCGCTAAGTTTTGACAGTAACGAGCTGACCGCATGGGAGAGCAAAAACGACCTCGATTCCGCATNNATAACNNACNNTCTGGCCGANAGCACGCAGATAGACGATATATGTCTCAAGNCAAAGGGATTCCGTCAGACGACCTATCCGATAGCGATATATGCCGGAGACACGCTGGTATGGGAGGGATGGACACCCAAGAAACTGGGATATATACACATACCTCTGAAGGAAGCGCCGGCCACATCGCGCATAACCATAAAGATGCGTGGCTCCAGTACCACCAGAGACGCTTTCGGAGCGGTGCAGGAGATGGACTCAAGCAACAACGAGAAGAAGGCAAAAGGTAACTATGCCTTGAAGATAATAGAGGCGCAGTTCCTCAAGAACTTATAAGAAACAGATACCACACATTACAAGAAACCAACGCACAGCAACAATGAAAAGAAAACTGTTTTATATAGCGGCAGGCGCAATGCTGATACTATCGGCGGGCGACGCCACGGCACAACGCATACAGCAACAGCTCGGACGCGGAGTGGTGACAGCCAAAAACGGCTCCAACGTATTAGTATCGTGGCGAAGACTGGCCCAGGAACCGGAGAACACACAATACAACGTGTATGTCAACGGCACCAAGGTAAACGCCTCGCCACTGACCAATACCAACTGGAAAACGACTTCCTCGGTTGTACCGACAGGCAGCAAAGTGACGGTAACGACCGTGATTAACGGCAAGGAGTCGGAGCAAAGCGCGGCATTCACGGTGCAGGACTTTGACTGCCGCAGTATGTTCATGGACATAAAGTTCACGGATTCCCCACTCGACGCATCGCAATTCAACACCTCTTACGTATGGCCCGCTGACCTGGACGGCGACGGTGAATACGATTATGTAGTGAACCGCATGAGTCTTTCAAATGCTCTTGACTGCTATGTAGAGGGTTATCTGCGCACAGGCGAGCATCTGTGGACGGTTAAGATGGGTCCGAACGAGCTGATATGCTCCGGACAGGACGATCAGATACTGGCGTATGACATGGATTGTGACGGCAAGGCCGAGGTGGTAATGCAGACAAGTGACGGCACACGCTTTTGGGATTCCGACGCAAAGGACTTCGGATTGTACGTCAATGGCAACACAACAGGTGACACCGACGGTGACGGTATCATTGACTATGAGACGCAAAGCAAACGCAACGCGCCAAGATACATGACCGTAGTGGACGGCATGACGGGACGCGAGAAGGTGTCTGTGGAACAGTCATACAACACATGGTATAACCGAACAAACCATGCGGCGCTAATGGGCGACGAGTATAACAAGCACGTTGGCCATGTGGGTGTGTTCTACCATGACGGCATACATCCCGCAATAGTGATGGAATGGCACACAAGAGGAACGGGAGGCGACCACCATTACTATAACATGGCGTTCGCATACGACTTCACAAGCGGCAAAGCGGCAAACTGGCACGAGCTGTTTAATGAGCCGACAGGCGGAGCAACATTCCACCAGATACGTGTGGCAGACCCCGACGGCGACGGGCGTGACGAGATGATAGAGGGCGGTTACACCATGGATCATGACGGTTCAACACTGTTTAACGCCGGAATAGCGCACGGAGACCGTTTCAGAACCACTGACATTGACCCGGAACGTCCAGGTCTTGAGACATTCGCCATACAGCAGAACGCCGGCGATATGCTTGGCCAGATTCTATATGATGCCGCCACCGGCGAGCCGATAAAGAAATGGTACCTGCCCGCAGTGGGTGACGTCGGACGAGGAGAATGTATAGACGTTGACCCAAGCCACTACGGATTGGAGATGTGGTCTACCATGGAGGGAGTGTATGACGCCAAGGGAGACAGGATACCGGAGCTGTCATCACGCTTCCCTACCGAAGGACTATGGTGGGATGGTGACCTTGACCGTGAGACTGTCGAGACCAGCGACAGCCACTATAATGTCTACATTAACGACTATTATAAAGGACGTCTCATAGAGATAGCAAAGCTGAGCGGCTACCGTTACGTCACGGTATATGCCAAAAGAGCCGCTTTCTGGGGTGACATAACGGGCGACTGGCGTGAGGAACTCATACTGCGCCATTTGGAAAACGGCGTATGTGTGGGCATTTCAGGATTCACAACAGACTACGCTACCGACATAAACAACATCTATTGTCTGCAGGAAGACCCGGCATACCGCATGCAGTGCACCACCAAGGGCTACTATCAAAGCCCCAACACGGGTTTCTATCTCGGCTATGACATGCCGCGTCCGCAGCTGCCCCCGGTAATGGTGACCGACGTGGTTGCCAAGGGTACCGGCACTTACACGGCCTATGACCACGCCACAACGAAGAGCTATAGCGACGGCATGAGCGTGCTATACGACCTCACTACCGATGCGGACATCAGCCTGAACAGTGAGATGAAGGCTTCAACCGTATATATGATGCCTGTCAAAGGCCATGACATAACCGTAGGCGGAAGCGGAAGTTTCGGCGGCGACGGGGATATTTGGAAAAGCCAACAGGGCTGCATGACGCTCAATGTGCCTATAAAGACAAGCGGCAAGGTGTTCATAAGCGAGGGTACTCTGTGTATGAACGCCGACATAACGGGTGACGTGGAGCTGCGTGCCAGAGGCAATCTCGCAGGTAATATGACCATTGGCGGCACGCTAACCATAGAGGGTGCCCTCAACTATGCGGAGGGATGTCTCATGCCTCACGGCACCATCACATTCGCAAAGGGGCTTGAACTCAACAAACATCTGTTCATAGAGTATGCGACAACAGAGGATCTGATAAAGGTTAACGGTAACCTTACCGTCAAAGAGGTGCCGACCATCACCGTGAAGTTTGACAACCGTGAACCGGGACGCTACAAACTGATAGAATATACCGGCGAGATGCAGGGCGACGCAGCGGCGTTTAAGGTGCGCGGAATGACCGGATATTCATATAATATAATAAATGAGGACGGTGCGATATGGCTGTGCATCAACGACCAGCGCAATGCGGCCGAGAACGTATATTGGACAGGAGCCGTAAACGGCGCATGGGATTTCCAGACTGATAACTTCAACATTGAGGGCAACGCCACAACGTTTGTGGCGGGCGACAAGGTGATATTTGACGACGCAGCCATAACAACCGGGGTTGATATGCCTGAGATGATGCCTGTAGAAGGCGTGGAATTCCGCAACGAGACAAAAGAATACACCGTGAACGGCGACGGAGGATTCAGCGGAAACGGCGGATTGGTGAAGAACGGCAACGGCAAACTGACCCTGAACACAGCCAAGAGCGACTATAAGGGCGCCACAATAATAAATGGTGGCACCGTGACCGTGAAGGAATTGTCCGACGGCGGCATAGCAAGCTCATTGGGTGCGGCCTCAGCAGACGCTGCCAATCTGCAGATAGGCAAGGCTACACTCATAATAAACAACACCAACACCGCCACCAATCGCGGTATAACACTGACCGACACGGCAAGCGTGCAGATAGCAAGCGGAACGGCATCTCTGAAAGGTATTGTAAAAGGTAAGGGCACATTGGTTAAGAAAGGTGCCGGACAGCTGAACATAACATACGCCGGAAGCAACACATGGGCAGGCGGCACGATACTCGAAAACGGTACGCTGGCAATGGGTTCGTGGAACACTACCTTCGGTATCACGACATCGCCCATAACGGCCAAAGGCGGAACCATACGGCTATTCGACTGCAACTCATCAAGCACCATACCCGTATTCAACAACGCTCTGGAGGTAATCAAAGGCAAAACGTTGTCACTCATCGGCGGCAGCCGATGCAAGGTGCAGGGCAAACTAACCGGCGAGGGCACAATAAAANTATCGTTCCCTTACGTGCGTGGCGATGTATCCACAGACATGTCAGGCTTCAAAGGCACCTATGAGGTAACCTCAGGGCAGTTGCGTCTGATAGGCGGCGCAGACCTTTCGCAGGCCGGGCTGAAACTCAATACCGGCGTGTATGTGGCGCATTACAAAAGCCAAAGCGGTACGGAAGAGAACAAAACCACGAAGATTGGCAACCTGTCAAGCACGGCAACAGACTGCACTCTATCCACAGGTACATGGAACATAGGCTATGACAACACCAACAGCACATACGCCGGAGTGTTCAATGGCAATGCCACAATAAGCAAATACGGCACAGGAACACTGACACTGAGCGGTGCAAGCCAAGGTAAAGTAAACATAAACGAAGGCATTGTGTCGCTGCGCAACACCGCACAAGAGACTACTACCGGTCTCATAACAATCAACAATGGCGGCATGGTGATAGGCAACGGCAAGGCAGCAAACATTAAGGTGAACAAAGGCGGAACGATAGGCACAGGCTCATTGGTCACCTCCACGTTGTCAACAACGCTCACTATAACCGGCAACCTAACCGTGGCAGAGGGCGGTAAGGTGCGCATCCGTATGCGTAAGAGCGGGCAGAACATACGCAACGACGCATTGTCTGTGGCCGGCAACGTAACACTCGACAGCCCAGTGTTCAACATCACGCCGTTCTCCGGAGAGATAGAGTTTGCCGATGGCAACGAGATTAAGGTATTCCCCGGCAGCGGCAGCATAACGCTGACAGGCACACCGGTGTTTGAACCATCCGTACCGGGTGCGGGATTCAAATGGGATTACTCCACACTGACTACCGACGGTGTGATACGTATAGCAGCAGACCCGACAGGAGTGGGCAGCGTCAGCGATGACATAACAACACGCAACAAAGTGTATGACACCGCGGGACGCAAACAAAACGCTGTCAACGCCAAAGGAATATACATCATAAACGGCAAGAAGATAGCTAAATAACAAAACACGAAACGACTCCGCCGCATTGAGGATACGCCATGTTCCTTAATGCGGCGGAGTCGTTTCGTGTAATACCCGCAGCCTGTACTACCTCAGTTTGCCATACTCTTCGTCTGTGACCGGCTCCAACCATTCATTTGAAGCATCCTCACCCGGCACCTCAAAGGCAAGATGAGCGAACCAGCTGTCAGCAGCAGCGCCATGCCAGTGCTTCACGTTGGCGGGGATATTAATAACCGTACCGGGCAGAATCTCGCGCGCAGGCTGTCCCTCCTGCTGATACCAGCCGCGTCCGGCCACCCCCACCAGCATCTGACCGCCACCCTTTGACGCACGGTGCACATGCCAGTTGTTGCGGCATCCCGGCTCGAAAGTAACGTTAAAGAACGGTATCTGCTCGCCGGATACAGGCGCAAGATAGCTGTTTCCGATAAAGTATTTGGCATAAGCCGCATTCGGCTCACCTATCGGGAAAATCATCTCACGCTGAAAAGCAGCCTTGGCATCAGTGCCTTTCTCGTCTTCCGCCCACACATCCTTGGCCAGACGGAAAGCCGCCCATGCCTTGGGCCAGCCGGCATAGAAACCTATATGCGTTATAATCTCGGCTATCTCAGTGCGTGTTATGCCGTTCTTTTTGGCTTCCTGAAGATGAAAGCCCAGCGAACTGTCAGTAATACCCTGACTGATAAGCGACGTAATCGTCACCATACTGCGGTCACGTCTTGAGAGTTTGTCAGTACGGCTCCATACCTCGCCAAAAAGAATGTCATCGTTCAGTTCGGCAAACTTGGGGGCGAACTCACCGAGTTGCGCGCGCCCCGCCGTTTGGTTGGGATTGACTTCTGTCGCAGTAAGTCTTGTGGGATTCTGTGAATATGCCATTGCAATGCTTTTAGTTAGGATTAACAGTAAAAATATTCGTTTCATCATACATTCGGTTGGAGAGGTCCATAAAAGTAGGATGCTGTCGCACCGCCGTCTATAAGGAAATCGGCGCCGGTGATAAACGCACCTTGCGGACGCATGAGCAGTTCGGCAACGTTTGCCACCTCGTCTGCCGTGCCGGGGCGTCCGGCCGGACATTTGGCAAACATATTCTTGTAGAAGTCACCTCTCGGGCCGTTAAACTCATCTATTGCAAGTGGAGTAACTATTATACCCGGAGAGATGGAGTTTATGCGCGCGCCGCGTTTCCCCCAGTTGACGGCTTCGGCCATTACGCGCTTCACGTTGCATCGCTTTGCCATCTGATAGGCATGGAGAGTGTTTTCTATATTCTCCGGCTGAAGCATGGGTAGCGAGAGAAGTTCATCGGCCGGAGTCATCGCAAGCATACGGTCCTGTTCCGGTGTCAATGCGGGCATACGGTGTCCCGACTGACTGGAGACAGTCACACCGGTACCGCCGGCAGCAATCACCTTACCGACTTCTTCCAACAAAACAGCAGTGCCGTAAAGGTCAACCTTAAGGATTGCATCTACCGGGGCTTGCGAGGGAGACACGCCCGCAGCGTTAACCAACATGGTTATATCACCATATCTATTGGCTTCGGCAATAATATCCTTTATTGATTCGCGAGAGGACAACTCCATTTCAACTGCCGTGCAGTCAAATCCGGCATTGTTCATTATCCCGGCTATCGCCTCTGCATTACCTATATTCTTGTCACCGATGACAATCTTCATTCCGTAGCCAAGACGGCGGGCTATTGCCATGCCTATCTGTCCGGCACCGGCAAGTATCATTACATTTTTTCTCATAATCAGTAGCGTGCCTGATGACACCTTTGGGAAATGTTGGTTTGTCAATATTTCAATTTCATCTTCAGTTCCGTCAGCCAGCCATTGACTTTCTTTTGTGCTGCCGCCCGATTCTCCTGCGCAACCCGCCCCTGTATGGCGAGACCTTTTCCTACAGCGACGTCCGCCCCCTTGCATGCCGTGGCGATATAACGCTCCGTGGCAGACAGTCCGCTACCCTCGTGCGTACAGAACGGCACCACAGTCTTGCCCTGCCAGTTGTGTTTCTCAATGAAAGTGTAAACGGCCATGGGCANATCTNCCCNCCAGNTGGGGNNGCCTATGAATNTNACATCNNNATCCTCCNCGGCAATATCCCCCTTTANGGCANGGCNCGCGCCNGNCTCCTGCTCCTTTTTGGCAATATCAACACAGTCGTCATAGCCCGCGGGATAGGCCTTGACAGGCTCTATCTCAAATAAAGTCCCACCCGTAGCGGCGGCTATCATCTCCGCCACAATACAGGTATTACCCTTCTCAATGTTCCCCACTCCATAATTCTCGCCTGTCCGTGAGAAGTAAGTCACCAATACTTTACGCTGTTCCATACCGTCATTCGTTTTAGATGCGCTGCCCGTACACGACACCATATTAAGGGCCGAGAGCAACATAAGCAGCATAGTCGTTATTTTCTTCATAATATATCTGTTAATGTTATTAATGTGTTGCCGACGCCATCGCACCGCTATCTGTCCTCACGATACTCGCCCGGAGTACACCCTACCTCACGTTTGAAGAGACGGGTAAAGTGCTGCGGATACTGGAAACNCATATCGTATGCTANCTCACTCACNCTGNCCGCAGNACCAAGCAGGCGCTGTTTGGCCGTGCTTATGACCTTACGCTGTATATACTCCTTTGCAGTACGCCCCGTCTCACGCTTTATCAGGTCGCCAAAGTACCCCGGCGACAGACACACCATATCGGCAAACGCCGCCACCGACGGCAAGCCCTCGCGCCGTGGGCGGCCGCTATTGAAATAATCCGCAAGCAGTTGCTCAAAGCGGGACAATATATCACTGTTCACTTTCTCACGTGTACAGAACTGCCTGTCATAGAAACGCAGACAATAATCCAGCACCATCTCTATCTGCACGCAAAGCAACTGGCGGCTGTGCTTGTCCACAGGATATGACAGCTCAAACTCAATCTTCCTCAGACAGTCCGTTATAATGTCACGCTCAGGCTCCGACAGATGCAACGCCTCATTCTCCGAGTATTCAAAAAACGTATACCCGCCAATCTTCGCCCCCAGCGATGTGCCGTGAATCAGATCAGGATGAAACAGCAATCCCAAGGCATGTGTGGGCGGAGCATCATCGGGCATGTCCACCTCCACGGTCTGTCCGGGAGCAAAACACACTATCGTGCCGTCCTGATAGTCATAGGAACGACGTCCGTAACGCAGCCTGCAGCCCTCGCCCCTCTTTAGAAACACGGCATAGAGGCCATAGTTAAGCCGCACATGGTTAAACCTGTATTTAGCGGCAGACGTATCAACCACCGTCACAAGCGGATGGCGTGTAACCAGCCCCATGCCACGGTTATAATCGTCAATACTATCTATCTGTATGATATCCTTCATAATTCCACACTCTGTTTTTCGTTTGCAAAGATACAACTTTCCCAACGATAATCCTATACCCGAATCACGATTATCACTACCAATATTCAGGAAATTGCCACAAGCAGACATTTATCGGCACAAAGATACTAAAAAAATCGTCATACAACCTTAGCGACACGCTTTATTATGACGACAAAACACGACAATACACCAGACAAACCACAATCAACAACGACAGGCATATTGGTCACAATTTATAGTTTTACTCCCGGAACCATGTTCTTTTTTACAACAACATATCACATTGCCATTAATCCGTCGCTGTTGCTTACACTATGATTTTTACCACCCCACTGAGAATGTTGTATTTGAAAAAAATATCTACCGAAGAGCAAATACCGCAGAAATTGGGCAAAACGTATATCAATAAGATTCAACCACTTATAAAAACAGAGGCGAAAACACAGCCTAAAATCGAACGTTTCCGGCTGCAAAAGCTATCGGATTACATTGCAAAAGCTATCTGATTGAAACACGAAAACAGCCCGATTACATTGTAAACGCTATCCAATCACAGCGTGATTTGCACCCGATTGCGTTTTGCAAGCCCCACGCACACAGATTCATCCTGTCCGGATATTCTATTTCGCATTTTCAAATCGTCATTCTCCAAAAAGCAAGATGTAAGAAAAACGACTGCAATCATAGCATTTTGTCAAACGGGCAATATCGCCGCACATATCCAAAAGAGCTTGTAAAAGACATCAGACGATACAGAAAGCCCCTATCTTAATTAGAAAGAAATAAGTGTTTTTGCATAATCAGGGTTAAACGAAAGCGTCAACTATTTTTAATCTTTCAACGCACATATCTTTCTTCTCATTTTGATATATTGCTTCAATTCCTCTTCTTTTTCCTGTAGTATAAGAGAATTAATAGATTGGGATTGATATGTATCGTATATAGATATTCTTATAACAGGAACACCCGTTACCATAGAATATACATCTTTTGCAAAATCATAAAAAGCTCGTTGTTTCCACCGTGATGGGCCATTACCGTCCAAGTCTCCTTTGTTTGAACTAATACCATATTGTTTGTCAGAGGAAGGATTATTCC
>WFLX010374390.1_pt1 | contig 17931 bp, 7 predicted proteins | sample 4967041 | NCBI WGS metagenome assembly WFLX01 (sample SAMN12857096, study PRJNA449069) | gut metagenome | isolation source: stool from male and female vole | host: Microtus ochrogaster | place: USA:Florida | collected 2017 | reverse complement strand
GAGGCCATGCGCTGCAAACTCATGGCAGAAGTCGAACTCTACGAATACGTCGCCACAGGGCAGATGCCCACCGCAGGACTCTACAACAACATCGCCGCAGGCTTCACCCTCGGTGCGCTCCGCAGCCTCTGCGAAGGCAAACGCACCGATGCAGCCCGTTGGTTTGATGCAGCCCTCAAGATACAGCTGAAGGAAGGCGGCCAGAAAGGCTACTTCGCCAATCCGCTCCTGTCCTTCTATTTGGTCATCGCCTACATAGCNGCGGCNAGCNACCCGCTGGAGGAGAACGCNACATTGGCANANGCTTGNAAGCAGCGACTCCGCGNTTTNGGGGCAAACATGGAAGNNCGCNCTAAGGAGGGACTCATCCCTGCACGCATCTTGGCAGAGGACTTCTGCCGTGTCAGCGTCGCGCTCCACCATGACCAAGTGCAGAAACTCTACGAAGCAAGCAACAGCGGCACCATGCCGCCCCTGCAACGCCACCTTTCCTTCCTCATAGCCAACTACTTAGGCTATTCGACCGCCCAAATGGACCCCGACCGCTGCATGCCCCAGCTTGCGCTGTTGAAGCATGAAATGTCTAAATACCTGCCACTCCACGACGACGAGCGCGAATCGCTGCGCCATCGTTTCGGACAGCAACCCACGCTGGCAAATATCTACCACAAGGCAGAATGGGAGTCGGTGCTCGAAGACCTTATCGACGAGGCGGACGGCACGGCTGGTCGCCACACCGACGAGCCGGAGACACGGCTCATGTATCTCCGTGAGCATCCCGACTCAAACATCATCCAAGTGCGTGAACAGACACGGCTCAAAAACGGCACTTGGGGCAACGGAAAGCGGTTGAGCGACGCTCGCTACCGCAAAGGTGACGTGACCTACATGAACAATGCCGACCGCCGCATCTTGGCACGGCTCAACCACAGCGAACACTGGGAGCTGACGCTGAAGGACGTGATTGAGGAGATGGTGGAGGAGAGCCGCCTTTACGTCGGACGCTCCGTCCCCTACGAGCTGGTGAAGGTCGATCGCGACAAGCCCTACCTCATCGTGGAGCGTGAGGGAGACCGCTTCCTCGTGAAATCGAACGTCCCCTTGGGCAACGCTAAGGACGACCTCGTGATTATCGAAGACTCGCCCACCCACTACAGCCTCATCAACATACCTAACGAGATTCGCAGCTACTATGTCAAGCTGCTCCAACTGGGCAGCCTCCCACTGGAAGCCGAACCCACTCTGCGCAGCCTCCTTGCCAAGATTGGCGGCAAGGTGGAGCTTCACTCCTCCCTCATCGAGGGTGGCTCCACGCTGCCCATCACCGACGGGCAGTGGAATGTCGGCTTCAAGCTCAGCCCCAAGCAGGGCGGCAACTGGGAAGTGGAAGCCTTTGTGCGACCACTGGCTGGCGGCAGGAAGACCTATCGGCTGGCTGAGGGCGACGACATTATCATCGACGAGAACGAGGAGGGGCGCGTGCGTGTGAAGCGCAACATGGAACAGGAGCGGCAGAATCTCGAACTGGTGCGCACCTTCTGGCACAGCGAGGGCTACGACCTCCACGAACAGGAGGTTTATCCGCCCGAATTTATGCTCGACCTCGTGCAGCTGATTCAGGAGCATCCCGACACCTTTTACGCAGAGTGGCCCGAGGGACAAAACTTCAAGATTCGCTCACTGACCCAAGGCGACAGTTCGTGGAACGGCGTGCTGAAACCGCGCGGACAATGGTTCGACATCGAAGGCGAGGTGAACATCGACGAGCAGACACGCATCAGTATCAGCGAGTTGCTGGAACTGGTGGGCAAGAGCAAGGGCAAGTTCGTCAAGATTGGCGAGAACGAGTTTCTGGCTCTGAGCGAAAAACTGCGCACACAACTGAAAGCCCTCGATGCCATCGCCAACCGTGACCATGGCAAAATCAAAATTTCGCCATTCAGCGCAGCCCTCATGGGCGACGACATCATGCAGGGCGAGTTTAGGTTGGAGATGGACGAACAGCTGCTTGCCATCCGAAAGCGCATCCTCGATGGCTCAAATTACAGCCCTCCTGTCCCCAAGGATTTGAACGCCACCCTGCGTTCCTATCAACGGGATGGCTACCTCTGGATGGCACGCCTCAACAGCTGGGGCGCAGGGGCGTTGCTGGCTGACGACATGGGTCTTGGAAAGACCGTGCAGACCATAGCTTTCCTGCTCTTGAAGAAGGAGGAAGGTCCATCGCTGGTAGTGGCACCAGCCTCGGTCGTCCCCAACTGGCAGGCGGAGATAGAACGTTTTGCCCCCACGCTCCATGTGCAGATACTCAACTTCGCCACCAACCGCGCCCAAGTCGTCATGGAGGCGAAAGCGGGCGATGTCATCGTGACGACCTACGGCATCCTGCTCAGCATTCAGAACATCCTCACCGAAAAGCACTGGAACGTAGCCTGCCTGGACGAAGCGCACATCATCAAGAACCGCGGTGCCAAGACGAGTGCGGCGGCAATGAAGATACAGGCGGACAACCGCGTGATGCTGACGGGTACGCCTGTGCAGAACCACTTGGGCGAGCTGTGGAATCTCTTCCAGTTCGTCAACCCTGGACTGCTGGGCAACTATGAGCATTTCTCACAGAAGTTCATCATCCCCATCGAAGGCTATCAAGACACGGAGAAACGGAAGCAGCTGGAGCGCATTGTACATCCTTTCATGCTGCGNNGCACGAAACAGGCGGTGCTGNAAGAACTGCCTGAGAAGACGGAGATTTACCACACGGTGGAACTGAACCGCGACGAATTGGCTANCTACGAGAGCATCCGTGTGCGTGCAGAAAAAANGCTGCAAGAGGGCGGCATGGAGGTCGNCATANACGTCTTGGCGGAGATNACACGCTTGCGCCAANCGGCANGCTGCGCACAGCTCATCGAACCCAAATGGACGGGCGAAAGTTCCAAAATAACGGCTTTGGTGGAACTGCTGCAAGGTGTCATCGAGGGTGGCAACAGAGCTTTGGTTTTCAGCCAATTCGTCAGCTTCTTCGACATCGTAAGGAAGGAGCTGGACCGACTGGACATGCAGTATTTCTACATCGACGGAAGTGTGCCGCTAAAACACCGCACAGAGATGGTTGATGCTTTCCAAAACGGCGAGAATGCCCTCTTCCTCATCAGCCTCAAAGCTGGCGGATTGGGCTTGAACCTAACGGGAGCAAACTATGTGTTCCACCTTGACCCTTGGTGGAATCCAGCCATTGAGCAACAGGCCACCGACCGCACCTACCGCATCGGACAGCAGCAGGCTGTGACCGTCTATCACTTGGTGAGCAAGAACACTATCGAAGAGAAAATCATCCGTTTACACCAAACGAAACGCGAACTGGCTGAGAACATTTTAGCAAGAACGGATGCCAGTTACAAGCTCACGGGCAAAGATTTGCTCGAAATGGTTGCCCGATAAATTCTTTTTTACTACCTTTNCCACGTTATGCGCTTGATGCGACAACCGCGTCAACGTGTATGNNCATNCTGACAAATCATCAATCACTAACTATAACTATTTATAAAAAACCTATTTATGAAGAGAATCTTAGCTACCCTTGTCCTTGCGGCAACGGCAACATTCGGTTTTGCCCAACGCTTCACGGACAAGATTGACCGTGGTCTCGTAGTCGTGCCTGCCGCCTCGTCAGGCAACTTCATTAGTTGGCGCGTATTGGGCGAAGAGTACTACGATGTGACCTACAACCTTTACTGCAACGAGACGCTCCTGAAAGAAGGGCTAAAGGTGTCGAACTACACCCACACCTCAGGCACTGCTAACGGCAAGTATTATGTCGTCCCAGTGGTGAAGGGTGTGCCAAAGCCTGAACTCAAGAGCAAAGAGGCGACTCGCTGGACAAACGGGTATTGGGACATACCGGTGCAGAGCATCATCGGACGTGACGGCACGGACGTGACGTCTCACTACAGCTTGAACGACGTTGCACTGGGCGACCTTGACGGCGACGGCATTGTGGAGTTCATCGTGAAGCGTCCTTGCGACATCGCCGCACTCGTAACAAACAAGAATTGTTTCCATGTGATTGATTGCTACAAGCTTGACGGTACACGCCTCTGGTGGATTGACCTCGGTCCTAACATGCTGTCTGGTGCCGATGAACAATGGGACTGCGTGGCTTACGACTGGGACATGGACGGCAAGGCTGAGGCGATGCTCCGTGCTGCGGACGGGGCTGTCATTCACTATGCTGACGGCACAACAGAGACTATCGGTTCTGCCTCGACAGATACCCGCTGGGACGGCATCGAATACACTTCAACAGGTAACGAATACCTGCTTTACCTCGAAGGAGCGACAGGCAGGCCATACAACNTCGGTCCTGACAGCCATCNTCNCTACATGNGCTATCCCATCCCTCGCGGACAAGACNGCGATTGGGGCGTTGGTATCGTTGGNCACCGCTCTACAAAGCATTACTGGGGAGCACCTTACCTTGATGGTCGCAAACCCAGCATGTTCTTCGGTCGCGGCTGCTACACACAGCACAAGTTCGCAGCCTACGATGTTGACCCTGCCACACACCAGCTGTCACGACGCTGGTACTGGGAGAACACTACAGGCTGGGACAGCCCGTGGTTTGGCAATGGCTACCACAACTTTGCTATTGGTGATGTCGATTGGGACGGACGCGACGAGATTATCTTCGGTTCAATGGTCATCGACGACAACGGCCAGGGACTTTCCACCACAGGACTTGGACATGGCGATGCGCAGCACTGCGCCGACCTTGACCCCTACCGCAAGTATGAAGAGCAATTCGCCTGCAACGAGGATGAGCCTAACATGAACTACAGAAATGCTGTCACTGCCGAAATCTACTACCGCAGCAAAGGAAGCGGCGATGACGGTCGTGCTCTCTGTGGCAACTTCTCTAACAGCTTCCCTGGCAGCATGGGACGTTCTACGAACACGGGGCTCATCAGCACGGTGGCTGACAAAGAAATCACCTCGGGCGCACCCAGCACCGCTGGCAGCAACGACGCCCTCTTCTGGTCGCACTTGAACCAGCGCATCTACTGGGATGGAGATCTTTTGGACGAAGTATTCGACAGTCCTGGCAGCAATGCTCGTACAGGTGTTATCTACAAGCCCGATGGCGGTCGCATCTTCACCGCCGACGGCAGCAACACGAACAACTCTTCAAAAAACAACCCTGGTGCCCTTGCCGACATCTTCGGTGACTGGCGCGAGGAGCTGGTGATGCGTGCTGGCGACACAAAGCTGCGCATCTACACCACCAATGTTGCCACCACCTACCGCATCCCTACCCTGTGGTCTGACCACCAGTACCGCAACGCCATGGTATGGCAGACAATGGGCTACAACCAGCCCCCCCACAAGAGCTACTTCCTCGGTGAGATGGAGGGTATCACCGTAGCGCCACCTACCAACACCATGACGGGACGCACCGAAGTGGCTAACGGCGGCACTATCAAAACAACCGACGAGCACCTCATCGTGTGCGAGACCAACAACACGAATGTGAGCATCCAAGACGGTGCCAGCCCCTATATGGTGACATTCAACGTGCCATCGTGGGTGCAGGGCAACGCTGGCAGCAACATTTCAGCCAAACCCGCTCCCACCTACGAGTACTTCACCTGCAACGTGACTGGTGGCGCACTCACAGGCAACACACGCCTCGTGAAAACGGGCGACGGCATCCTCACCCTGCCCAAGGTGAACATGACCTATACGGGCGAGACCAACGTTTGGGCGGGTACGCTCAACTTCGACGGCACATTGAAGCAGTCTGACCTATGGCTCAACCGCTTTGCAGAGCTGAACTCCAACGGCGGTCAGTTCAAGAGCATCAAGGCCGACTACGCCTCTATCATCCGTCCTGGCGGAGAGAACTCCATGGGCAGCATCACCATTGATGAGACTTACACCATGGGCTTTGGTTCACGCCTTGTCCTCGACCTTTACAGCGATGGCATCAAAGCAGACCAGCTCAACACCAAGACGCTCAAGATTGAGAAGAAGACAGGCACTGCATGGGAGCAGTACGGTCCTAAATACCTCCGCCCCGTCATTCAGGTGGTGGAGCACTGCGCCGCAGGAGCCACCACGCTGGCTGAGGGCAACTACATCATTGGTAAAGTGGAAGAGCTGAGCGGTTCACTCGCTGACATCAAGATTGAGGGCGTGACCGACTTGAAGTCCAACCTGACCATTGATGAGAACAAGAACCTCATCCTCTCCATCAGCAATGTGCGTCCAGCTGGCGAGATTGTGTGGACAGGAGCATCGTCAACCACTTGGGACTTCGCCAAGACGGAGAACTTCTACGTGGCTGGCGACGAGACCAAGACGGCTGACTCCTTCGTTAAGGACGACGTCGTGAACTTCACCGACGAAGCCACAAAAGTGGCTGTCAACATCAACGAGGAACTTTCACCAAGCGGCATCAAAGTAGATGCCACGAAGAACTACACAATCTCTGGTAACGGAGCCATCATGACAGGCTCTCTCGTGAAGGAAGGCACAGGCACACTGACAATCTTGACAGAGAACTCATATACGGGTGGTAACTACCTGAAGGGCGGCACGGTGAAGGTCGGCGTACTCTCCAATGCGAACAAAACTACAGGCAACCTTGGTGCCGTGACCACCACCGCCTCCAAGTTCACCATGGAGAACGGAGCCACCATTCAGACAACAGCCACCGTCACCAACGGCTCACCTATCAAGTTTGTGGGTGATGAAGGCGGTGTCATCAACGCTGGTGCCAACATGGACTTCAATCAGGACAAAGCCTTCTCTGGCACGGTTCTCACCAAGAAGGGAGCGGGATGGCTCAAGACTTACACCACAGGTTCAGGTCTCAACAAGATGGTGATTGTGCAGGGACGCACCGTGAACTACAATGGCGTGCCAGCCAAAGCCGTGGAACTGCAAGGCGGTGAACTGCAAGATGCTACAGGAGGCGGCACAGGCGCTCAATCAACAGCCACTTCCATGCCGATAACCGTGCCAGCAGGCAAGACAGGCACCTTCATTCTGGGCAGCGGCTACTATACCGCTTATGCCAACAAGGTGACAGGCGCAGGCACGCTGACCATCATCCCCACCAACACCGTGAGCCGTGTACGCATCACGGGCGACTGGAGCCAATTTGAAGGCACTGTCAAGCACACGACCACCAACATTTGGTTGCCACTCGACAACTCAACAGGCATTCCGAAAGGCACTCTCGACATCGCCAGCGGCTGTACGGTGACGAACACCGTAGGCAAGACCTATTCCATTGGCAAGCTCACAGGTTCGGGCTCTTTGGCACAGGCTGTCAGCAACTTCACCAGCCAAGGCACACCATCGGGCAACATCACTTGGCAAGCAGGAAACGACCAAGAGGACGGCGACTTCACCTTCTCGGGCATAGTAACCGACAACGGCTCTAACAAGTGCCTCTTCAACAAGATAGGCAACTGCAAGATGACCATCTCTGGCGCATGGACCAACTCTGGCGCGGTGCAGGTGAAGAAAGGCGAACTATTCGTCAAGTCGGGCGCACTCCTCGGCACAGGCGCACTCACCGTGGCACAGGGAGCCACCCTCTCTGGCGTGAGCAAGAACGGCACCCCAATGACCAACAGCTCCGTTACCATCAACGGAACGCTCCATCCTGGTGCATCAGCCACAGCTATCACGGGCAACTTCAACTTCAACGGCAAGAACGTGACTTTCGGTGCCACATCGACCCTTTTGGTGGGTCTGCGCAAGAGCGCAACCGCCACACAGGCGAATAACACCTACATCACCAACATCGGCACATTGAAACTTACAGCTGGAGCCACCATCGCAGCCTACATCAGCGAAGCAAACATGGCAGCCCTGACGACCGATGCTGCTGTGGCAGACTCCTTCTATGTATGGACCGATGCCAAGACCGTGAACATCACAGGCGACCTCCAGTTCGACCTGCCCGAACTCCCTGTCTATAACTATTGGGACACCAGCCGCATCAGCGAAGGTATCCTCTACGTGCGCTGCGATGCTGCCAAGTATCAGGAGTTCGTCACTGGCATCAGTGCCATCGAGAACAACGAGACGGTTGAAGTGCAGGTCATCAGCACCAGCGNAACGGCAATTAACACCTTCACCTGCCCCATGGGCAACGTGCGCGCCACCTTNGCCAACACCGCCNTGNCACNAGGCATCTACCTGCTCCGCATCCAAAGCGAAACGGGCAAACGAGGCACTCTGAAAATGATAAAATAGATGCTTTTTTAGTTAAAAATCCACATTTACATATAAAAAAGGGACGAAACATTTGGTATGTTTCGTCCTTTTTTCGTTCCTTTGTAGGCTTTTACTGACGCGCCGATGCGGGAATCCGTCTATGCTCTACATGCAAGATTACAGGAAAAGCCCCCAAAGGACTGACGCACGAACAACGCCAAAGCCTTGTTAGTACTTCCGAAGAAGTACTCCAATACTTTCTCGGCAGTACTTCAGTACTTCTGCGGAAGTACTGAAGAGAATAAAGGCATGAGCGTCACACGAACAAGAAACATTGTAACTAACATATTTTTTATTAACAATTAACTGATTTAACTTATGAAGAAAATCTTCACTTTAGCCCTGACAGCGATGCTGATGGGGGGGGTAAATGCTTCAGCTCAGACGGAGTACACAATCCTTCAGGATTTGACTGCGTCTAAGGTGAAGAANGCAAACTTCGCAGAAGGTGAGCCAGCCACGGCTACCATCTTCACTTATGACTACAACATGACAGATGTTCCTGTCGGTGAGTCAGACCCAACACTTGGTTTGTTCGGCATGCAGGCTGTACCAGGATGGACAGCCAGTGCATTGTCTGACAATGTGCGCGTGATGGAGAACGCTCAGTCAGAAGCACGCACTGACGGCGCCAACGCTAAGGCTGCCGGTCTTTTCGCTTACGACGATGAGTCAGGCGACGAGACTACTATCGGACTTGGCGGTGCGTACTATGCACCTTATGCTCCAGAAGAAGCTACTGGCAACGTGTTAGGCATGGTAGCAGTGTGGGGTGCTGAGGCTAAATACACGCAAGACATCTCACTGAACGCTGGAGCCTACATGATGGTTGTCAAACTGTACAATGCCGCTGGTGCTGGCTCGCTGGAGACCAACCATATCGGTTTTGTCACAAGCAACGCATCTTACACTTCCACTAAGGATACATACGCAGAGGGCGAATGGCTGACAGACACCGTTGTGTTCCGCTTGACAGCAGCCACAGAGGGTCAGCTCTCACTGGGCCTCAAGTTTGGTGCAGGTTCTGGCTCTGCTCCTCACCTCTTCATCAGCGACGTGAAGCTCTACTCCATCGACGAGCAGCAGCTCATCCAAGCTGAGATTGAAAAGGCAAAGGAAGAGTTGAAGGCACTGATTGACGAAGGCGAGATATATGNCGCTGATGTAACGAAATCAAAGGAGGTTTACGAAAACGCCAATGCTACGATGGAAGAGGTGCAGGCTGCCATTGCCGCACAGAAGGAAATCAACGCTNCCAGCGTGACCGACCTCTCTGAGTACTTCTTCAACAACTCACACTTCGACGAGGACGAACCTGTTGTTGGCGGTATCTGTACTTATGATTACGACTGCGCAAAGAATGAGATTCCTACAACCAACTACAGCATGCTCCCCGTTACAAACTGGGAACGCACGAAGACAGACAACGGCGCTGCTTCAGGTGTATTTGCCATTGGTAGTGGTGCATGGGTTGGTGGCAAAGACTATGTGGTGCCCAATGAACTCTCTAATGGCTCGAAAGAAGGCAAGGTGCTTGGCTTCGTGACCTGCTGGACAATGGCTGTACAATACAAACAGGCATGTACTCTCCCTGCTGGTCAGTACAAGTTGACCATGTCTTACTACAACACAGGTGGAACATCAGCCGTTGAAAAGAACCTGATTGGCTTTGTTGCCAACGATGGCACAGAATACTTGGCTACTATTACAACATTCCCTGTAGGTAAGTGGACTTCGGAGGAGGTACCCTTCACGCTGGATGAAGAGACCACTGGTTACTTCACATTGGGCTATAAGTCTCAGAACATGGGTTCTGGCAGCATGCCTCACTTCTTCACTGACGGTATCTACCTGACTTATGTAGGCACAGGCTTCAACCCATCACTCTTCGCGCTGCAGTCAGCCATCAAGACTGGTGAGGCATGGGCTGAGTCAGAAGAGGCATACAACGCTACACTCCGCTCACAGATGGAGGCTGCCGTTGAAGCAGCACAGGCTCTTTACGATGACGAAAGCAACGACACTGAAGCTAACAAGGCCGCTGCAACAGTCATCAAGGACCTCGTTCCTCAGATTGAGGCAAGCATCGCTGCCTACAAGAACCTCGCCGCACTCCAGACCGACTTAGAGAACAGCATCGAGGAGTATGGAGAAGAGACTTATCCAACGCTGAACGAGCGTCTGGGCGAGTTGAAGGACGGTGTTGACGCAGCATTGGAAGAGCAGAACTGGGACAACACCCAGATTGAAGAAGCTATCGCACAACGCCCAGCCATCATCAAGGAAGAGATTCAGAAGATTTTCGACGTTGCTGTAGAATCAGGCAAAGCCAGCGATGAAAACATCAACATCACTCCGCTCTACGAGCAGATGGCTTACACTTACAGCACAGCAGCCCAGACGGGAGCAAACATTCCTGATACAGAATGGAAATACGGCAATGCCAGCAACTTCAAGACACAGTATGGCACAGCCGAGGTTTGGAACCAAAGCCCATTCGCTGTAAGCCGCACGCTCAAAGACATGCCAGCAGGTACATACACACTCACTACCAAGGCATTCTACCGCACAGCTGACAACGCAGCAAACTACGATGGTTACGATGCTGAAAACGAATTGGCATTCGTCTTTGCAGGCAATAACAAGACCGCACTGACTAACGTAGCGGTAATTGCAAGCGACAACAACGAAGACAAGACTGGTTGGGCTGAAACAGCCGAAGGTAGCGGCATCTATGTGCCTAACAGCCAACAAGCAGGCTACAACATCTTCAACGACGAAGCATACGACGCTGTTGTTACGAAGTCTGTTTCTACCGTGCTCACAGAGACAGGCGACCTCACCTTCGGTGTGAAAGCAGACCAGATGGAAGGCAACTCTTGGGTGCTCTGGTACAGCTTCTCTATCGCCTACAACGCTATCGACGCAGACGTGCTCAACTCCGACTTGCAGGGTCTCATCACCGAGTTCCACAACTACTGCGAAGAACAGGAAGAGAACATGAACAACTATGAAGCTGGTTTCAGCAGCGATGCAGAAAGTGCTGCCGCAGCAGCTATCGGCGGCGATGTAGAGACACTTGACGCCGCACGCAAGGCACTCATCGCAGCATACACAGAAGTGAAAGCTGGTATAGAGGCATGGGCTGCATACAACAAAGCTGTCGAATCATTCTACACTGCAAGAGACGAATACTATGACGAAGCATCTGTAGAAGCACAGAACGCTTACGATGCTGTAGCAGAACTCGTAGATGCAGAGGCTGCCGCTGAGTACAACGCAGCAGAAGTAAACGCACTCGTTGACCAGATGGGTGCAGTTACATCTGCCCTGAAGTTGCCAGCCGACTACAACGCTGCCAGCGACGAGAACCCCATCGACATGACGCAAGTCATCATCAACCCAAGCTTCGAGGACGGTCTGAACGGATGGGCATACTTCCAGGGAAGCGACACGAAGTCTGCTGACAACTCTAACAGCACTTACATGATTGACATCGCTGACGGTGCATACGTATTCAACACATGGAACGGTTCTACTCCAGAAGGCGGCTTCTACGTATCACAGGTATTGAAGGGTCTCCCAGCAGGTACTTATGAGTTGCAGGCTATCCTCGCTTCTGACCAAGGCAACAAGATTGACCTCACTGCCAACGGTGAAGGTATGCCATTCGAGATGGTAGGAGCGAAGGAGAACGGTCAGGAAGCAAGCATCATCTTCAAGCTCGAGGAGAAGAGCGACGTAACCATCAAGGCAACCAGCATGTCATGGTTCAAGGCTGATAACTTCCGCCTCACTTACTACGGTGCTGAGAGCGACAAGGAAGTGACTGGCATCGAAGAGACTGAGATTGCCAACACTCCTGCCAATGGTCTCATCTACAACCTCGCTGGTCAGCAGGTAGACAAGAGCTACAAGGGCATCGTTCTCAAGAACGGCAAAGTTTACTTGCAGAAGTAACTTCCTTAGAAGACTTACTTAAACTCTCAAATAATTGGGGCAAAGCTGACAAGCTTTGCCCCTTTTTGTTACCTTTGCGAGTGAAACAATAATGATTTTTGGGGAACGGTCGCAAGCGACCTTGGCGGACAGAAAATAATTACCAATAATACGCAATAATTGGAGCCAATAATTAAATATAAGAAGAAATGATGACGAGGGAAGAGTATATGAAGATATACAAACTTGTCGGGGCTGCGATGGAGGTGTATAATGAGTTAGGACGTGGAATGGAAGAACCCATCTACCAAGAAGCCATGGCGTTAGAACTGGANGAGANAGNNATCNCATACGAACGAGAGAAAATCCTACATACCCATTACAAAGGGCAACGCCTAAAGAAAACATACGTGGCAGACTTCTACAGCCAAGGCATCATTGTGGAGTTCAAGTCCGTCACCCAAATTACTCAAGACCATCGCGCACAACTCTTCAACTATCTACACATCACAAAACTACACACAGGCATTATTATCAACTATGGTGAAGACCACTTCCATGCCGAACGCTACATATATGATGCCGACACTGACCATTACGAACTACTCACCCAGCGCAATCTCCACAAGTATATCGAAGACCAATAATCTATTATTGATCGCAATTATTGCGCATTATTGGTCATTATTGTTTCCCACAACAAGCGGCGAAGCCGCGGAAACCAAGGCGACAAAACATGATTGGAACGACCGCTCACAAGCATGAAGAAAGAAAAAAACGACCAATAACGCACAATAATTTGGGCTGATAAACTTTTTTGTGGTATCTTTGTCGCAAGCATTATAATTAGTCCTTTACTCTAACATGAAAACAGACATTGAAATTGCGCGCGAGTGTCAGCTCGCGCCCATTGAGGAGGTGGCACGCAAGATTGACGTGCCAGTGGATGCCCTCGAACACTACGGCAAGTACATCGCCAAAGTGCCCAACCAGCTCATTGACGAGGAGAAAGTCAAGAAGAGCAACCTCATCCTCGTGACCGCTATCACACCCACCAAGGCCGGCATTGGCAAGACCACGGTAAGTATCGGTTTGGCACTGGGTCTGAACAAGCTGGGCAAGAAAGCAGTATGCGCCCTGCGCGAACCCTCGTTGGGTCCGTGCTTCGGTGTGAAGGGCGGTGCCGCTGGCGGTGGCTACGCACAAGTGCTGCCGATGGAGAAAATCAACCTCCACTTCACAGGCGACTTCCACGCCGTGACCTCGGCCCACAACATGATTGCGGCCCTGCTCGACAACTACATCTACCAGCACCGCGAGGAAGGCTTTGCTCTGAAGGAAGTGCTGTGGAAACGTGTGCTCGACGTGAACGACCGCAACCTGCGCACCGTTGTCACAGGCTTGGGCGCAAAGACCGATGGCATCCCTGCCGAGAGCGGCTTCGACATCACGCCAGCCTCAGAGATGATGGCAATCCTTTGCCTCTCCAAGGACTTGGACGACCTGCGCCGCCGCATCGGCAACATCCTGCTCGGCATCAAGACCGACGACACCCCCTTCCGTGTGAAAGACATGGGCGTGGATGGTGCCATCACCGTGCTGCTGCTCGATGCCATCAAGCCCAACCTGGTGCAGACCACGGAGCAGACCCCAGCCTTCGTACATGGTGGTCCGTTCGCCAACATTGCCCACGGCTGCAACACGGTCATCGCCACACGCATGGCAATGACGTATGGCGACTATGTGGTGACAGAGGCAGGCTTCGGTGCCGACCTCGGCGCGGAGAAGTTCTTCAACGTGAAGTGCCGCAAGAGTGGTCTGCAACCCAAGCTCACCGTCATCGTAGCCACCACACAGGGACTGAAGATGCACGGTGGCGTGCCCGTGGACAAGATTAAAGAGCCGAACGCGGCAGGACTCATCGAGGGCTGCAAGAACCTCGACCGCCACATCCGCAACATGAAGGGCTTCGGTCAGCAGGTGGTGGTGGCGTTCAACCGCTACGCCACCGACACCGACGACGAGGTGGCACTGCTGCGCAAGCACTGCGAGGAGCAGGGCGTGGGCTTTGCCGTGAACAACGCCTTCCTTGAGGGCGGAGAGGGCGCGAAGGAACTGGCACAGCTCGTCATCGACACCATTGAGCAACAACCATCGGCACCGCTCACGCTGACTTACGACGACACCGACGACATCAAGACGAAGATTGAGAAGGTGTGCCGCAAGATTTACGGTGCAGCCACCGTGAGCTACGGCAAGTCAGCCGAGAAGATGCTCCAGCGCATCGTCCGCTTGGGCATGGAGCACTACCCCGTCTGCATCGCCAAGACACAGTATTCGTTCTCGGCCGACCAGACCCTGTATGGCTCTCCCGAAGGCTTCAATGTGAACATCCGCGACCTCGTTATCAACGCCGGCTCGGAGATGATTGTTGCCATCGCTGGCGACATCATGCGCATGCCAGGGCTGTCGAAATCGCCTCAAGCAGAACGCATCGACATCGTGAACGGTCTTATTGAGGGACTCTCATAACAACGACAACGCTTAAACCACAAGCGAGGGGGCATCCATGATGGATACCCCCTCGCTTGTTTTGTGCCCTTTACACACCTCAAAAGGAGAGTGAGTCACACCCTTCTTGGGGTCTGAGTCACTCCCTTCCAAGGGTGTGACTCAGACCTGTTTTTGAGGTGTAAGTTGCCACCGTCAGCACATAGCCCTTGTCGGGATACTCCTCGGTGTAAAGCGACACATTATTATATATAAGGAGAAGATTCCGCAAGTCATCGTCGATGCCCCGCCCCGTGAGCTTGACGATGGCTTCCTTCTGCGTCCAATAGCGGGTGAAGGCAAGCTGGGGGTCGGGGGCTTGCTGCACGACGGCAAGCTCTTGGCCGTTGAGCACATGGCGTGCCAGCGGCTCTTTGTAGCGACCAATGGACTCGATGTCGATGCCGACTTCGCACGAAGCCACCACACAGGCTACGGCCTGACGGCAGTGGGAGAGGTTGAAATGGATGGTCGGGGATGAAAAAGCAGGACGCTCGGACGTGAACAGGAGACGGGGTTTTCCGTGCTCACCGATGGAGAAAGCAGGGTGTTCGGTGATGCCATACGTGTCGCGAAGTGCCTGACAGAGCAAGAGATAGGCGTAGGTGCATTCCTTGCGTCCCTGCAAGTGCTTGAAGCGCAGTGCCTTCTCGCGCCGCCAAGGGGGCAGCGTGTCGAGAGCGGCAAGNAGGTCGTCCTCANTGANGGNANCCAAATGGTCGTTCACCAACAAANGAAACTTTTTCATGCGACAAAATTAGGAAAATAAAATGGAAAGGATGACCTCAAGGGCTATTTTTATCGCTATTTGCGACCTTGCCCCCTGCCAAGAGCGGCTATTTGGCTTCTCGCCCACAGGAGGGGACTCCCATGCAGGATTGCAGTTCTTGCCTTGAAACAGAACAAATGACTCCTATTTTCATCCTATCCACCCACACTTTGCACATCATTTTGTGGGGTGTGCATTTTTCTTTTCCCTTTTTTACACAGAATACAAATGTGTGTGTAAAATGCTCATAATTACACTGTTTTTATTTGTAAGGAACACCATTTGTTGGTAATTTTGAACTCGGAAATAAGCGCTTTGAGCGCATGTGTGCATTTTTTCATGAGTAAGAATATGACCAATATCATGCTTGATCGGTTTCTCAAGCAATCCCGTTTCACTTCGCAAGAGGACTTTGAGAAGAACTTTGAGTTTATCGTGCCCGAAAACTTCAACTTCGCATACGACGTGATGGATGTGTGGGCAGAGGAGACGCCTGACCGCTTGGCATTGCTGTGGTGTAACGATAAGGGTATTGAACGCCGCTTCACGTTTGCCGACATACGCCGCGAGTCGAACAAGGTGGCGGGCTACCTGCGCTCGCTGGGCATCGGCAAGGGCGATTTCGTGATGCTCATCATGAAGCGCCGCTACCAGTTCTGGCTCACGATGCTGGCGCTGCACAAGATTGGCGCAGTGGCTATCCCTGCGTCTTTCTTGCTAACGAAGAAAGATATTGTGTATCGTGTCAAGTGTGCGAATATCAAGGCGATTGTGGCGTGTGGCGACGAGGGCATCCTGCAGCAGGTGAACGAGGCGCATGAAGAGTTCCCTGCGCTGAAGCACCGCATCAGCATCGGTCCAGTCGTGCCGGAGGGCTGGGATGACTTCAAGGCTGGCGTGAGAAACGCTCCCGAATACAAGGGCGAGCGAGTGACGAAGTCCTCTGACTACCTGCTCATGTACTTCACATCGGGCACGAACGGACAGCCCAAGATGGCGATACACGACCACACTTATCCGCTGGGACACATCGGCACTGCCGCCTATTGGCACGACCTGCACATGGGCAGTTTGCACCTTACCGTGGCCGACACGGGATGGGCAAAAGCGACGTGGGGCAAGATGTATGGGCAATGGATTGCAGGAGCTGCGCTGTTTGTCTATGACCACGAGAAGTTCAACGCCGCCGACATTCTGGAGAGAGTGGGACAATACCGCATCACCAGTTTCTGCGCTCCCCCAACCATCTACCGTTTCATGATTCGCGAGGACTTGAGCCACTTCGACCTCAGTTCGCTGGAGCATGTGACGACTGCCGGCGAGGCGCTGAATTCGGCGGTGTATGACAAGTTCCTCGAAATCACGGGGCTGGAGATTAAGGAGGGATTCGGACAGAGCGAGGGCACTTGCCTGATTGCCACAACCTCTTGGATGAAGACGAAGCCTGGCTCGATGGGCAAGCCGATGCCGCAATACGACATCCACCTGCTGAAAGCCGACCTGACCGAGGCCAAAGAGGGTGAGGAAGGACAGATAGCCATCCGCACCGACGGCAAGAAGCAAATCGGCTTGTGCTGCGAGTACTACTGCAACCCCGAGGCGACCAACAAGGCTTGGCACGACGGATACTACTTCACGGGCGATTTGGCTTATAAGGACAAGGACGGCTACTACTGGTTCGTAGGACGTGCCGACGACGTGATTAAGTCCAGCGGCTACCGCATCGGCCCCTTCGAGGTGGAGAGCGCGCTGATGACCCACCCTGCCGTGGTGGAGTGTGCCATCACAGGTGTGCCCGACGACATACGCGGCATGGTGGTGAAGGCGACAATCGTGCTGGGCAAGGAGTGGAAAGACAAGGCGAACGACGACTTGGTGAAGGAGCTGCAAGACCATGTAAAGAGGACCACCGCGCCCTACAAGTATCCCCGTGTGGTGGAGTTTGTCGATGAGCTGCCCAAGACGCACTCAGGCAAGATTCGCCGTGTGGAGATTCGAGAAAACGACGCTAAGAAGGTGGGCGCATGACCGAAGCTGAGTGGATAGCGAAGGGCAAGGAGGCATACGCCCGCATGGATTGGAANGTGTGNCTNGANGCATACGCCGAAGCCATCAGACTGAACCCTGCGTCAGAGGCGNTGGAACTGCGCCGCATGACCNTGAGCATCATTGAANTTTANAACAAAGACCTATATAACCCATAATCTATCAATATGCTGTATGGCGCGGGCGGCACAGGCAAGCTGGTGTTCACCTCCAGCTTATCGCCGGGCATCGCGCTGATGCAGGAGGGAATCAGCTATATGGCTGGCAACGAACTCCCAGGCGTGATTGTCAGCGTAGGCCGTGGAGGGCCTGGCTTAGGCACTATCCAACCTGGACAG
>WFLX010240592.1_pt2 | contig 17931 bp, 13 predicted proteins | sample 4967041 | NCBI WGS metagenome assembly WFLX01 (sample SAMN12857096, study PRJNA449069) | gut metagenome | isolation source: stool from male and female vole | host: Microtus ochrogaster | place: USA:Florida | collected 2017 | reverse complement strand
AGGTTCACTTGCCTCTGCTATACCTTGCGCGACTTGTGTTGCCTCTGTGGCTGACACTTTCTCATTTCTTGTAACTATCTCTACCAAATCTCCTTTCTCGAAGTCCCCTTCTACGGATTCTATACCGACTGGCAACAGACTCACGGCCCGATTCTCATCGAGTAGACTCGCCGCGGCTCCGGCATTCACTAACAGACGCCCTTTTACAAAGTCGTGGGAGTGGGCAAGCCATTTTTTGACTCCGCTTACTCTCGATCCGGGTAATATGCGGGTACAAAGTGTGGCGGGATCATTGATGAGGTGAAGCAGTATGTCGTCTTTCTTGCCGTTGGCTATCACCACTTCAATACCTTCGGAGGCCACCTTCAAGGCTATACGGCTTTTGGTGAGCATACCCCCTCTTCCGAAACTGGACTTACCGGCTACTACAACTTCTGATAAATCTGTTTCCCCGGGATTCACCTCCCGGATTACGCGCGACCCCTCCAACGAGGGGTCGCCGTCGTATATACCGTCTATGTTGCTCAGAATCACCAATAAGTCGGCATCCATCATGGTGGCTACAAGACCGGAAAGNTCGTCATTNTCGGTNAACATCAGTTCTGTCACAGATACCGTGTCGTTCTCGTTGATCACGGGGATGACGTTCTCTCCCAACATGACTTCCATGCAATGTTTCTGGTTGAGGTAGTGGGTGCGTGAGCCGAATCCCTCTTTGGTGGTCAGAATCTGTCCGCACACCATCCCGTGATCTCGGAAGAGTTCGTAATAACGGTTGATCAACTTGGCCTGTCCTACGGCTGAATAAAGCTGCCGCTGGGAAACGGTGTCAAGATGACGCTGTGGATGCACTTCATTTCGTCCGGCTGCCACGGCTCCCGATGATACCATAATTACCTGATGCCCTAAGTTACGAAGGGCGGCTACCTGGTCTACAAGCGCTGACATGCGCGTCACATCTAATGTGCCGTCTTTCCTCGTGATGACGTTGCTCCCTATCTTTACTACGATTCTGCTCATCTATAATATATAGCTTTTATAATATATAGCTGTCTTTGCCGGATATTTATCAATTCTTGAATGACGCCTTCAATGCCTCAATTACTGCATGGGTAAAACCATTGGCTTCCAATACATTCAATCCGCGGATTGTCAAACCGCCGGGGGTGGTGACTTTATCAATCTCCACTTCGGGATGACTGCCATCGGCTATCAAAGCTGCCGCTCCCTCTACTGTGGCGGCCGCTACTTCGGTGGCGAAGCGGGGGCGTAGACCCAATTCGACCGACCCCTCTGTGGCTGCACGGATGAAACGAAGGAAATAGGCTATGCCGCAGGAGGAGAGGGCCGTCACGGCGGCCATATCGTTCTCGGCCACAGGGAAAACTTTTCCTGAACGCTTGAAAATCGCTTCCACCTCCTCTGTATATTTCCTTGGTGTGTCGGGGGTGGTGGCGATGAAGGTAGCGCTCTTGCCAAGTCTGATAGCTGTATTGGGAATCACCCTGAAGATTTTAAGTTTCTCCGGAGGTCCCTCCCTCAGGTAGGCGCCTGCTCTGCTGAGCATCTTGTCGACATCTGCTATCGAAACAGCTGCGACAAGGGAAATGATTATAGCATCGGGTTTGAGATGGGTCTTTATCTCCTGAGCTACCCCGCCTAATACGTATGGTTTTATCGCCAAAATGACAATGTCAGCTCCGGCTACGGCGGCGACATTGGAAATGGTGGTGGTGAACTCGGGACATGCCTCCTTAATCCTGTCAAGGGTGGCTTGGCTGTGGGCGGTGACGGCTACATCGTAGTCGGTGCCACGGAGTGATTCCGCAATGACACCACCCATATTGCCCCCTCCTAATATTGCTATCTTTTTTCTCATGATCAGTATGCTTCTATGACTTCTATATCACCTAAGGCTGTCCGGAGCTGGGCAGGGGTTATCCTGTCGTAATGACGATAGTTGGCGGGGTCAACTTTGTAGTCTCCCTTGAAAAACACCTGGATTATCTCGAATTTCGCATCTTCGTCCTCTCCGTCGATATCTTCGGTAAGAGGTGTCTCTACCCAACACAGGGTCAGCTCTTTTGAATCGTTGCTGATTACTTTGTCTACCTGCAGGATGCCTTCAATGTCCTGACGGAGCACTAATTCCGACACGGGTTCGTAGAAATAGGTGAGCTTNCGTTTTATCCAATATTTCTCACCCTCAAATTCCTCAAGGTTATACTGATAAATCCAATCGAGATCATCNATNTCCATATACACTCCGTCNTCTCCGGCNTAAGTGCCNAGAAGAGCATATTCCGATTTCGGTTCGGGCACGTCATCGCTGCAAGCGCTGAAGCAAGCNAATGAGGTAACAGCCACTACCGTCATCAGCAGTGGCTTTACCGACATCATCAAATATTTCACAAATTTCATATTTTCTGTTCAGAATTTCAATTTCTTCCTTCCACCCTCGTTTTTGTCGCCTGAATCGCGTGTCTGTCCGTCGCCGGAGATAAGATATTTGTAGGTGGTGAGTTCAGGCAACGCCATCGGTCCGCGCGCATGGAGCTTCTGGGTGGAGATGCCGATCTCTGCTCCAAAGCCGAACTGGGCTCCNTCGGTGAATGCNGTGGAGACATTGGCNTAGACNCANGCGGCGTCNACCCGGAGTTGGAATTTCCGCACNGCCGCNCCATCTTCGCTCATNATGCANTCGCTGTGGTGCGACCCGTAACGNCCTATGTGGATCAAGGCTTCATCCAATGAATCTACGGTCCTCACGGCTAATTTATAGTCGCGGAACTCTGTGCCGAATGTTTCTGAGCCGGCATGCTCGAGAAGTTCCTCGGGATAATGACCTGAAAGGACATTGTAAGCGGCGCTGTCGGCATAGATCACCACGTTCTTATTGGCAAGGGGCTCGACAATCGTCTTAAGATCATTCAATCGTTCACTGTGGATAAGCAGGCAATCAAGGGCATTGCAGACGCTTACCCGGCGTGTCTTGGCATTGTAGACTACCTCCCGGCTCTTCTCCACATCGGCCGCAAGGTCAATGTATGTGTGGCACACTCCGGCTCCGGTCTCGATGACGGGCACCCGGGAGTGGTCGCGCACATAGTCGATCAGACCGCGCCCTCCGCGAGGTATGAGAACATCGATTATTCCCACCGCGTCAAGCATTATGGCGGTGCTTTCACGGTCGCCCGGAAGAAGCAGACATAAGGCCTCAGGCAAACCGTTCTCGCGCAGGACATCATGGATAACCCTCACTATGGCGCGTGAGGAGTTGTCGGCATCATGACCTCCTTTGAGCACACAGGCGCTGCCGGCACGGAAACAGAGTCCGAACACGTCGGCCGTGACATTGGGTCGGGCCTCGTAGATCACGCCGATCACACCGAACGGCACACTGATCTTGGAGATGGTCATGCCGTTTGGACGGACTTCCGACCACAGAACCTGACCGTAAGGCACCGGAAGACGGGACACGTTGCGCATATCGGCCGCGATAGAGGCTATGCGCGACCGTGTGAGCATCAGACGGTCGTAGTCAGGGTTCTCGGGATCCATTTTCTTGAGATCGAGCGCGTTTTCCGCAAGAATGAAGTCTGACTCCTTCTCAAGACGGTCGGCTATTTGGGCAAGTATGTCGGCTGTCTGCTGCGCAGACAAGCCGACAAGTGTTGAGGATGCAGCTTTCGCCGCAAGTAATCTGTTCATTTATTTCACTGATAGTGAAGTGGGTTTGTAATTCCAGGGGAAGCGGATGCTAAGGGTGCGTGTGGAGGNGTCGTAGGTATAGCCATATTGACGGATCATCTTCAGGCTGCCGAATTCTTCCAACTCTGTGCCATCGGAGAGACTCACGCTCTTGGGCTTTGCCACATCGATAATCTCAAAGGTCATCATCCTCACTTCGGGCATACCTTGGTACTCACCGCCGTTGGTGCGCATGGAGATCTCGATCTCGCGCGTGGTCTTCACACCGGTGAAGTAGGTGAGCTGGAAGTGTCCGTCGGCAAGTGATGTGGGCGACTTACGGTCATCATCGAAAAGCACGTATTCGCTCTCCTTGTTTGACGGATAGTAACGCACGGTGAGCATCTGCGGATTATACTGGGTCACATTTTCGATCGGCTCCATATAGAGGGGAATGAACGAACCCGCACGTACGAACATCGGAAGTTCNTCGAGTGGTGCCTTTACAGTTGCCTCNGTGCCCCCTTTNTAGCGCANGGTGGGATTGTTCCAGTTGACCCAGTCGCCGGCGGGGAAGACTACCTTGCGCTGACGGGCACCCTGTTCGGTGACGGGAGCGATCAGCACTTCGTTACCCCAGAGATATTCATCGGTGATTTCCGCATATTTCGGATCGGGATTCTCTCCGGTGAAATTGAGCGGACGGGCGAGGGGAAGACCCTCGGATGCGTTCTCGTAGGCCAAAGTGTAATTGTAGGGAAGCCATTCGTAGCGCATCTTGATGAATTTCTTCAGGATCTCTTCGCTGTCGGGATAATGGTAAGGCTCGGGCTGCTGCTGGGCATGGGTACGCATCATCGGGGTGAAGGCACCGGTCTGTACCCAACGCACGTAGAGCTCCTCGTCACGTGGATTCTCCGGATCGACGGCGAAACCACCGAGGTCGGAACCCATGTAGGCGAGACCTGAAAGTCCGGAGCTTAGCATGAGATTAACCTGTGGCCGGAAACCTCCCCATGAACGTGACACGTCGGTGGTCCAGGGGAACACGCTGTAACGCTGAAGACCTGCCGTGCCGCCGCGCATCATGAGCAGAGGGCGCATGTCGGGAAAGTCTTTGCGCAAACCTTCGTAGATGAGTCGGCTCCATTCGTTGCCATATACGTTATGGTATTGCGGAGCTGTCTCTCCGTTGGCATGCACGATGGTGCGGGGATGCACTTCGGGTTCTCCGAGGTCGCCCCACCATCCGGCCACGCCCTCTTCTGTCAGACCTTTAAGACGGTTCCAGAGCCATTCGCGGGTCTCGGGATTGCTTACGTCGATCATGCCGGCGTCGCCTACCCAAGTGGTGACATCATGGGTGTTGCCGAGGGAATCCTTGGCAAGCATACCTCTTTCCGACAGATAGTTATAATTGTCGATGGCACCGATCTTGTTGACGTATGGCTGGGAGATAAGCACCATGTTGACACCCTTCTCCTTGAGGTCGGAGAGCATCTTGCGATGGTCGGCCCACTGCTTCGGATCCCATTCGAGACGGCCCATGTCGGTCTCCACACCATACCAGTAGAGGTCGAGCACTATGCCGTCGACAGGGTAACCTCGGGTCTTGAGGGAGTCTATGGCTCCCTCTGCCTCACCTTGATTATGATAGCCATATTTCGACGTAATGTAACCTAAACTCCAGAACGGGGGCAGATCCTGACGACCCGTAAGCTTGGTATAGCCTTTGGTGGTGCCGGCCAAGGAACCGTTACCGTTGATGAAGTAATAGGAGAGGGGTTGGGGCGTATCGGAGGTGTATGTGATAGTATCGCCCAACACAAGAGCTGCCTCGTTGTAATCGTCGAAGAGCACACCGTAACCTAAGTCAGAAACGATATAAGGCACGGAGATGCCCATCTGTGAGATGCGCGGATCACCGGCGGTATAGCCGTAGTTCTGACGGTTATACATTGTCAGAGTATCGCCGTTGAGATTGAGCGCGTGACCTCTCTCCCCGGCTCCGTAGAACACCTCCTCGGGATTTCCCTCGAGGGTCACTGTCTTCACTTTGCCGGAGTTATCCACACCGTTCACTTCGGAGAGTATAAGATTCCCCTGAAGATCATGGAAGGTCACGACACCGGTGGCACGGTCAATGCGTACTGTGGTGGTGGGGGTGGTGATATAGTAACCCTCCTCTGTGGCCGACGTGCGGACATTCGTGGGTTCGGGAGCCAGTATGGCCGACTGTGAAGGGCGATAGGTGAGCTTAGAATCTTTCGGAAGGGTGGTGACCCGGAAGATATCGGCTGTCACGGGCCGGATGCTGACTATCCCTTTGGGAGTCTCCACCTCGTATGCGCCTTTCACATTCTTGATCTCGGCTTGCTGTGCTACGGCGAAAGCACCTGCCCCGGCCAGCAATGGAAGCAGAAGTAGCTTGATATTAAAATGTCTCATATAATTTTAAAATTCAATGTCACCGTCTACAATAACGTGCCAGGGAAGACCGGATTCAGCCAATTTCTCGAGGAACGGGTCGGGATTGAATTCCTCAACATTATGCACACCGGGTTTCACCCATTTGCCGGTAAGGAACATGTAGGCGCCTACCATGGCGGGAACACCTGTAGTGTAGCTTACGGCCTGAGCGCCTGTCTCTTTGTAGGCGGCTTCGTGAGAACAGTTGTTGTAGATGTAATAAGTCGACTCTTTACCCTCTTTGTCAAGTCCTGAGATGCGGCAACCGATAGAGGTTTCTCCCGTGTAGTTCTCTCCCAATGAACCGGGGTCGGGAAGCACGGCTTTCAGGAACTGGATAGGGATGATCTCGCGGCCCTCGTACATCACGGGATCGATGCGGGCCATGCCTATATCCTGGATTACACGCAGATGCGTGAGGTATTCCTGACCGAAGGTCATCCAGAAGCGGGCGCGACGGAGCGTCGGGAAGTTGATCACGAGGCTCTCCAACTCCTCATGGAAAAGAAGATATGACTCGCGCTCACCGATGTTGGGATAGTGCAGAGGACGGTGGATCTCGAGGTTCTCGGTCTCAACCCATTTGCCGTCTTCCCAATATTTGCCCTTCTGGGTGATTTCACGGATGTTGATTTCGGGATTGAAGTTGGTGGCGAACGCCTTGCCGTGGTTGCCGGCGTTGCAGTCAACGATGTCAAGGTAACGCATCTCCGAGAAATGGTGTTTCGCGGCGTAGGCTACGAAGACTGCCGACACTCCCGGGTCGAAGCCGCAACCGAGGATAGCCGTAAGACCGGCTTTCTCGAAGCGCTCGCGGTAAGCCCATTGCCAGCTGTATTCGAAATGGGCCTCGTCTTCGGGTTCATAGTTGGCCGTGTCAAGATAGTTCACCCCACAGAGCAGACACGCCTCCATGATGGTGAGATCCTGATAGGGGAGAGCCACGTTAATGCAGATGTCGGGCTTGTGGCGGTTGAAGAGATCGCAAAGCTCATCTACAGAATTGGCATCAACCTTGTCGGTGGTGATGTTGGGTGCACCGATGCGCTCGGCCAGACGGTCGCATTTCTCTTTTGTGCGTGACGCGATTACTATTTCTGTGAATACGTCAGGATTCTGGGCGCATTTGGCCGCCACGACTGTGCCGACGCCGCCGGCGCCGATAATCAATACTTTTCCCATTTCTTCTGATTATGTTATATATGATTTAACGTGGTTCATGAGACGTTTAACATTTTTGATGCCGCGTCACACTGCAAATTTAAGCATTTTTTATTAATTTTGCATTATATCTATACAGAACTATACGCAACATCCCTGAAAATGGAAATCATTGTCGACAGTATTGACCGTATTCCTGACGCGGCTGCTCAGTTCATCGCCTCTATGGGCGATGACACTCTTTTCGCCTTTTACGGCGAGATGGGTGTGGGCAAAACCACATTCATAACCGAGGTGTGCCGTCAGCTGGGTGCTTCGGAAGATTCAGGCAGCCCTACTTTCAGCATAGTGAACGAATATAGCGATTCGGCCGGTAACCCTATCTACCACTTCGATTTCTATCGTCTTGGATCTCCGCAGGAGGCCCTCGACATAGGAGCCGAGGATTATTTCTATTCGGGCAACCTCTGTTTTATGGAATGGCCCGAACGTATCGGCCGGGTGCTCCCGGAGGAGACGGTAAAGGTGAGTGTCAACCTGCTCCCCGACGAACGCCGGATAATCAAATGGTAATCCTTACAGACTCTCTGACATCATGCGGATTATCGAATTAAAAGAAACGGGATCGACAAATTCGTGGGTGGCCGCTCACCGTGAGGAGCTGCCCATGCCTTCGCTGGTGTATGCTCTCAATCAGACGCAAGGTCGCGGACAGCGCGGCAATTCCTGGGAGTCTGAGCCGGGTATGAACCTGTGTGCCTCGGTGTTGCTGCGTCCCGTGGGTGTGGAACCGCGACGGCAGTTCACCGTCTCGGAGGCTGTGGCGCTGGCGGTGACGGATCTCCTCGGAGAGTGTGGGATAGACGCTACGGTGAAATGGCCTAACGATATATATGTCGGCGACAGCAAAATATGCGGCATACTCATCGAACATGCGGTGATGCCTCGTGAAATTCTTTACACTATCGCCGGCATAGGCATCAATGTCAATCAGACACGTTTCTTGAGTGATGCTCCCAATCCCGTGTCGATGAAGCAACTCACAGGATTGACATATCAGATTGACACCCTTGCTGACGGTCTCGGTGTGGCTATTGAAAGACGCCTCGGGATGATGTCAGATAATCCCGATCTGCTTCATGAGGAGTTTATGGCACGTCTGTGGCGCGGTGACGGCGGCCGCTATCCTTTCTTTGACCGATTGAGAGGGGAGAGGGTGGATGCCTCCATAGCCGATGTGGGTCGCGACGGTATTATGACCCTCGATGTGGGAGGAGAATTGCGTATGTTTGCTTTTAAAGAGGTGGAGTTCATAATTTAGACAGCTTATGAAAAAGTTTTTAGGATATGCCGTCCGTTACGGGCTGCCGGTGGTGCTTACGGTGCTTCTTCTGATATACATGTTCAGGAAGGTGAACTTCTCTGATATGGTTGATCTTATCCGTCACGGAGTAGACTATTGGTGGATACTCCTCGCGATGGGTATCAGTGTGTTCTCGCATGTTTTCCGTGCGGCCCGTTGGCGCCTTCAGCTCAACGCTTTGGGTATATACCCTCCTTTCATGGCTTTGTGCTGTTCGATTTTCGGATGCTATGCCCTCAATCTGGTTTTCCCCCGTCTGGGAGAGGTGTGGAGATGCACTTATATAGCTTCTTCGGAGAAGGCCGGGTTCACCTCGGTGTTAGGTTCGATGATAGGCGACCGTCTCGCCGACACCCTCATGGTATTCCTCTTGCTCCTGCTCTGTCTTGTGGTGGCCAGTCCGGCTCTCGAGGCCTTCCTCACGAAGTATCCTGTAGGCCGTGACCTTGTCGACTTGCTCTATAACTGGTGGTTCTGGGCGGCTGCGATCGGCGGTGTGGCCTTATGCTGGGGCCTTCTATATCTGTTCCGTGATACGAAAGTGGTGAAGAAGCTCAAGGAGATGGGGTTCAATATGTGGCAGGGATTCAGTGTGGTGGTCACCATGAAAGGTCGCTGGCAGTTCGTGGGTTATACCCTGTGTATCTGGGGCTGCTATTATTTCCAGCTGTATGTGGCATTCTACGCTTTTGATTTCACACGTGAGCTATGTTACCAACCGGGTAATTTCGGTGGCCTGATCCCCTGTCTTGTAGCCTTCGTGCTGAGCTCGATAAGTATGGCAATACCCTCTAACGGCGGTCTGGGACCCTGGAACCTCGCCATCATGTTCGGTCTCGCCGTATATGGCATCAGCGATGCTCAGGGCACCGCATTCTCTATGCTGCAGTGGAGCGGACAGACTGTGATGCTGATTATCTTGGGTATATACACCATGGCATATATCTCTCTTCACAAGAACAGGAAAAAACAGATAAGCTGACGCTTTGGAATCAGAACGAGGTAAGTTTATTTTTTCTATTGAAAGTCTATTGAAAGTCTTCTTAAATGCTTCTTTCCGAAGTCTTTTCTTAAATCTTGTATTTATATAATTCTGTTATGATCTTTAAACCGGACGATCACGATAACGATGACTTTTTTGACGGCCCAGATATTCCGGAGCCTGTGAAGAAACCCAAGAAGCCTACATATCTGCCCGATGACCCGGCGTATTGGGACGAGGAATCGGAATGGGAGCATCTGCGTCCACGTAATAAGACTAAACTATGGCTGTGGACAGGGGGAATACTTCTCCTGATCGCCCTTATGCTCGGGCTTTGGCTTAGATTCATAAATCCATACGTCGTGGATGCCTCGCAGGTGGGATATGTGGAAAATATTGAATTGCGTGGCACTGTGTTCAAGACTTACGAGGGTGTGCTTCTGCCTTACAAAGAGTTGTTTGACACAACGAGATTATATCGTCGCGACTTCATTTTTACGGCGGCTGATGAAAAAACAGCCGCCCGCCTCAAGCTTGCGATGCTTGAGGGACGGCCCGTAAGGGTGGAGTATAAGCGATATCATGCCATTGTGCCTTGGCGCGGTTCAAGCAAGATTGTGGTGACGGCTGTTGACAGCGTCGATGCCACCAAGATACTCCCGCCTGAATTCAATGTCAGGAAATGACATCCATCTCCCTTATCTGATTATCAGGAGACGATAAGGTTATATTGATCTGTGAGGAGAGTGCGGAGATTTTCAATCTTATTATCCGGGCTCTCCTTGGTGTATATGCCTGTGTATAACCATCCGTAGCTGAGACCGAGGAAGATACGGCCTACGGCAGCCGCATCGATGTCGGGTTTTATCTCACCTGATTTTACCGCGTTTTCCACTACCTCCTGCCATACCTTAAGATTGTTTGTTATCACTTCCCGCTGGATCTGGCGGAATTCCGGAATAAACTGAAGGGCGCTGCGCTCGATCGTGAAACGGGCATCGCTGATGTTGGGGATGCGGAAGGGTTTCAGAGATTGAACATCTTTAAGGAGCGTGTCGACAAAAGCGTTGTAGAACCCTTTCAGCGATCCACGTTCTTCTGCCGGGACAGTCGTGGCGCTTCCCAAGTTGAATAAAAATGTCTCGAGCACCGCACGGAAGATGCCCTCTTTGTTGTTGAAATAATACACCATCGAGCCTCGGCTGATGCCCGATGCCTCTTCGAGAAGTGAATAAGATACATCAGGATAGGAATAAGCGGCGAATAGTTTGAATGCCACTTCCAGAATCTTACGTCTTGATTTGATACCTTTTTCCATTTGTTGATAAAATCATTGATGAGTGTTGTCTTAGTTTCGGGTTCAGGCCGAACGCTGTCTATGCCTGGACGTTTAACTGAGCGGGGTTTAGCGATAGCCGGTGTTGCGTCGTCGTCCTCGGTCGTTTGGATCGAAGGGATTGCGGGTGGGATCGAAATAATCCTCTTCCTCGTCCTCTTCGGCGCCCGTCTCTTTCTGACGTTTCCGGTTGCGTTTGTCTACCTCCGGCTTGTTCTTCTTCAGATTCTCGGGTTTCATGAGGTCGATTGCTGTGTCAAACACATTCCAGGTCTCTGACTTTTCCCAGTTCTTTTTAAGGTTAATTATTTTTGGGTAATAATATACATAGTCGGGTTGGCGACCTTCCGAATAGTCGCCCGTGGTATAAAGACCGTCACCGTTATGGTCCTCATATATTCGCGCGTAATATTTGCCGGGGGCAAGATACATGAACCGCGCAACTCCGTTTTCCACCTTCACTCTCTTTACAACAGCATCGGAATTATTGACCAGTTCGGCAAATGCCGGCACTGTGTCGGTGAAATTGGTGATATTGAATACCAGCGTGCAATAGTCTTCTTCGTTCTTAGTCTTGAACTTATGTTCCAGGGGGTCGGTGACACGGCCGTAGATGCCCGTGGCGGCCAAGGTGTCGGCCACCAGACGATATTGCGTCGAGAACTCCCAGGGATATNCTATCTTGAATTTCCGCACGCTCACGGAGTCGTAGGGTTCAAGATGCCACTCTTTGGTGACAGGGGTCCAGATGGTGTCGACAAGTGCCTCTAAATGAAAAGCATTGGTGTCAAGATATTCCAAGGGTGTCTCGAATTCCATCACCAAGGGGAGATATATCTCCTGATTGGACGACGAGACCATGTTGAAACGCAATGCCGGGATCTTAGGCGCTATGGTGTCGGGCTGTTCCTCCTCATCTTTTTTCTTCTTCTCTTTCTTCTTCGTCACCTTCGGACGGTTGGTGAAGAAACGCAACGTGTCTGTAACGGCTGAAAGAAGCCGGGCGGAATCGGTGCGAAGATAGCGTGCCGAGATATAGAGGCTGTCGGTGGCGATCAGACTCTGAGGACGGAGCCAATAAGTAAGCGTGTCGTTATGGGCCGAACGCTCGAGCACCGCCCAGTCTTTGTAGCCCTCTATGTTTACCAGATCTATCTCCGGAAGAGAATCAGCAGGTGCGTTGAAAATAAATGACAGGCGCGTGGAATCAACGCGCTCATACTTCTGGAGGAACTGGCTCTTGTAGCCGCTCTCAAACGAGCGCAGGAGTATATCGTTGGGCAGAAAACGGGTGCGTTCTCGGCTCACCACGGTGTCAACGGCGCCTGTGAGAAGATTGAATATGGTGTCGGAAGCGGTGATTCTCTCGGCTGAGGGGGTGAGGGTGAAGTCATAAAACGCCATGGCTTCCTCCGGGTTGGCACGATGATAGTCGTTGTCGAGATCATTGAGTGCGAATATGCGATATTCACCCGGTGCAAGACCGCGTATGGAGAAGCGTCCCCTGTCATCGGTTTTGGAGATCCGTTCAAACGGGAGAGTCGAGAAGGCGGTGTCGGAAAGATTGGAATATACTCCCACCAACATCCCTTGTTGCGGCTCGAGAGCATCGGCGGAAAGCACCATCCCCGAAATCTGAAGCGTATCTATTTCCGGACCCGTGGAGAAAGTATAGGTGAAACCTGGAAGCTTGTTCCCCTCGTTGTTGTCTTCGATAGAGTTGCCGAAGTCGATGGTGTAAGTGGTGTTGGCCTGAAGAGTGTCCCTGAACTGAACGTTGACGCGTCGGCCTTGCGAAGACACACGGGGCACCTGGGCCGACGGGGGGGATATGACTACCTTGGTGAACGCATCCTTCACATTTACAATCTCATCGAAGTCGATGGTGATGCGTTCNCGGTTGACGTTGACCGAACCCGGAGCCGGATTAGCGCGGACAAAACGAGGCGGATCCTCATCGCGCGGGCCTCCGGAAGGGTTTCCGATCGAGGCGCACGAAACAAGAATAGACAGCGCAGAAAACACTGCCGGCAACATGTAAAGTCCTTTCAAACGTCTTGTCATTATGTCAAGATTGCATTTCAAAGTTCAAAAGTAACAATTATTTTTCACATATCGTCCCAACCGCGGCCGATTTTCCCTAAAAAGATGGAATTTATATATTTTTAGGAGGGGATATGAGGTTTAGGTCAAAAATTTAAGCTATATTTGCAAGCTGAAAATTTATGTATCATCAAACCCCCTCCCTAAGGGGTACTGACCTGACAATAATAACAATTTCAAATAAAACCAACAGACAATGCAGAACAAAGGGTTTATCAGCACCATTGCCGTCCTTTTGATCCTCATTTGCGGATTTTATATCTCTTTCTCATTCGTCACCTCTCACTATGAGAAGAAGGCGCAGGAGTATGCCGCGAAGATTGCAGGAACCACGGACGTAACCAATGATGTCTACAAACAGAATCTGAAGCAGTTTAATGACTCGATCGACAAAGAGAAAGTTTATCTCGGCTACACCTACAACCAGGTGCGTAAGCTCGAGATAGGTATGGGTCTTGACCTCAAAGGGGGTATGAACGTGGTGCTCGAAATTTCAGTGCCCGATATCCTCCGTCAGTATGCCTCGGGTGAGGCTCAGTTGCGTGAAATCAACGCCGCTATCGCCAAAGCACAGGCCGAAGGCGCTAAGAACAGCGACAAGGATTTCATCTCTAAATTTGCCTCTTTCATCCAACCGGGTGCTATGGCCGGTCTGTTTGTGCGCGAAGGCGAGTATCTTGGTAAAATCAAAAGCAACTCCTCCAATGCCGAGGTGGTAGCAGCCCTCGAAAAGCAGGTAGACAGTCAGGTGGATGCCGCTTTCAATATCTTCCGTACCCGTATCGACCAGTTCGGTGTGGTTGCCCCCAACATCCAGAAACTTCAGGATAAGAAGGGTCAGATTCTTCTCGAACTTCCCGGCGTGAAGGAGCCCGAGCGTGTCACCGACCTTCTCAAATCTTCGGCAAACCTTGAGTTCTTCGAAGTCTATAATTATAATGAGATTGCCAACGATCTCAATAATTTCGCCATGACATGGGCTCAGCAGGACACCGTAAACCATCTCAATCTCATCGAGCTTCTCGGTGGTCCTCAGCGTAGCGGTTCTCCTGTGATCGGTATCGTTACTCCCCAGAACCGTGCCCTGGTGGACAGCATCCTCAATTCTCCCTTGGCAAAACAGAAACTTCCTTCTGACTTCAGCGCTGTCTGGGAAGTTAAGCCCGTGGATTATCCCGTGCTCGACGCTCAGGGTAATGTGATGAAGAAACCCAACGGTGAAGACCGCACCACTCCTTACTGGCAGCTCGTAGCTCTCAAAGGTGATGCCGCTCTCGAAGGTGATGCCGTGACTTCTGCCAACAGCGAATATGACAACATGCGTGGCAACGTGGTCAACATGCGCATGAACGATGCAGGCGCACAGGCTTGGGCTACCCTGACACGCAACAATATCGGCCGTCCTATCGCCATTGTCCTCGATAATAATGTATATTCTTATCCTAATGTAAATAATGAAATCACCGGCGGTTCTTCCGAAATTACCGGTAATTTCACTCCCGAAGAGGCCAACGACCTTGCAAACGTGCTCAAGTCAGGTAAGATGAGCGCGAAGGTGGATGTGGTCAGCAACAACGTGATCGGTCCGAGTCTCGGTGCCGAGGCAGTTCATCAGGGCTTCCTTTCATTCATTGTGGCCATCGCCCTCCTCATGGTCTTCATGATCCTTATCTATGGTGTAGTTCCGGGTCTCGTGGCCAACGTGGGTCTGATCCTCAACCTTTACTTCACACTCGGTATCCTNGCNTCTTTCCAGGCTGTGCTCACACTNTCCGGTATCGCCGGTATCGTGCTTGCCCTCGGTATGGCTGTCGACGCCAACGTGCTTATCTTCGAGCGTACTAAAGAGGAACTCAAACTCGGCAAGAAGTTGCGTCAGGCTATCTCTGAAGGCTACAGCAACGCTTTCTCAGCTATCTTCGACTCTAACCTTACCTCTGTGATCACAGGTGTGATCCTCCTTATCTTCGGTTCAGGTCCTATCAAGGGCTTCGCCACTACGCTTATCATCGGTCTGGTCTGCTCATTCTTCACAGCAGTGTTCCTTACCCGTATTGCCTTCGACCTCATCACTAAGAACGGCCGTTGCGCTAACATGACTTTCGACACAGCCATCAGCCGTAACCTTTTCTCCGGCACCAAGATCAACTTCCTCGGTCAGTGGAAAGTGGCTTCCGCCGTATGGCTCTTCCTCATCGTCATCTCTATCGCTTCTCTCGCTATCCGCGGCATGAACCAGGGTATCGATTTCTCGGGTGGCCGTAACTATGTGGTGCAGTTCGACAAGGATGTGAATCCTTCAGATATCCAGGCTCGTCTGCTCGACCAGCTTCAGACAGCCGCCAACGACAAGACTGTCAGTGTAGGTGTCATCACTATCGATGATCCTTCCAAGGTGCGTATCTCCACCAACTATAAGATCAATGATGAAGACGGCAATGTCGACAACGAGATGACAGGTCTGCTCTACAAGGGTCTTACTCCCGAGCTCACCCGTCCTGACGGCACTGTGATGGATATGAACACATTTGCCATCGCTGATGAAAGCCACGGTATCATCTCGATTCAGAAAGTAGGTCCTTCTGTGGCCGATGACATGAAGCGTGACGCTTATTGGGCTGTAGGTATAGCTGTGGTCTGCATGTTCCTCTACATCCTTATCCGCTTCCACAATATCGCCTTCTCTGTAGGCGCCGTTTGTGCCGTAGCTCTCACCGCATTCCTCATTGTCGGCTTCTACTCAATCTGCTGGGGCTTCCTGCCCTTCTCTATGGAGATTGACCAGTCGTTCATCGCAGCCGTGCTGACCATTATCGGTTATCAGATCAACGATACCGTGGTGGTATTTGACCGTGTGCGCGAGATGATGCAGGTTTATCCCAAGGAAGACCGTTACATCACCTTCAATAAGTCGCTCAACACGACATTGACCCGAACCATAATGACATCGTTCTCGACTCTGCTCGTGCTCTGCTGCATCTTCTTCCTCGGTGGTGATACTATCCGCTCGTTCACATTCGCTATGATCTTCGGTGTGATTGTAGGTACGTTCTGCTCTCTCTATTGCGCGGCTCCTATCGCCTACAATATCATCAAGAACTCCCATAAGAAACAGGCTGCGAATGAAGGTAAACCCGTTCTTCAGGGCAACCGCCGTTTCCGTTAATCAGTTTTTTATGTTATCTTTGCGGATGAATCGTGAATTTTTGCGATTCATCCGCAACTTTTATTTTTACCTATCAAAGCCTTATGAAGACTGCTTTAATAACAGGCATAACGGGACAGGACGGATCTTATCTGGCAGAACTCTTGCTTGAAAAGGGATATGATGTCCACGGCACCATCCGCCGTTCTTCAGTTGACTTCCGTGAGCGTATAGCCCATCTGGAGGGTCATCCTCATTTTCATCTGCATTATGCCGATCTCAGCGACTCCATGTCGATAATGCAGGTGGTAGGGAAGGTGAGACCTGATGAGATTTATAATTTAGCTGCCCAGAGTCATGTGCAGGTGAGCTTTGATTGTCCGGAATACACTGCCCAGGTCGATGCTACGGGTGTGCTACGCGTGCTTGAGGCCGTGCGTCTTTGCGGTCTCGCCGACACCTGCCGTATCTATCAGGCTTCCACATCGGAGTTGTACGGAAAGGTGGAACAGGTGCCTCAGAATGAAGAAACTCCTTTCCATCCATATTCGCCATACGCCGTGGCCAAGCTCTATGGCTTCTGGATAGTGAAGGAATATCGTGACGCCTACGGCATGTATTGTTGTTCCGGTATCCTGTTCAATCATGAGAGTGAACGTAGAGGCGAGACCTTTGTGACACGTAAGATAACCCTTGCCGCGGCACGCATAGCCCAAGGGAAACAGGAGAAACTTTATTTGGGAAATCTCTCTTCTCTCCGCGACTGGGGGTATGCCAAGGATTATGTGGAATGTATGTGGCTTATTCTTCAGCAACCCCAACCGGAGGATTATGTCATTGCTACGGGTGAACAACATTCTGTTCGCGAATTCTGTGAGCTTGCATTCCGCAGAGTCGGTATAGAGCTCCGTTGGGAAGGTGAGGGTGAACATGAAAAAGGAGTAGACGTGAAGACAGGAAAAGTGCTCGTGGAGGTCTCTCCCGATTTTTACCGTCCGACCGACGTGGTCAATCTATGGGGCGATCCCTCAAAGGCAAGAAGAAAACTCGGTTGGGATCCGGCCAAACGCACATCATTCGAACAACTGGTCAATATCATGGTTGATGCCGACATGGCTAAGGTAGCCGTGGAACGAGCCGGAGAGCAAGTGCGTACAAATCTTGAAGAATATCTGGAAAAGGGTATTGTAAAATGAAAATTGAATCAATACAAAAAGGGATAAGTAATGTGACCTCTTCGGTGGGTTCATTACTAAAGGCTGCGGTGATGTCCAAAGGGGTATCTCCAAAAGCTGATGTAAAAGAGGGTCGCAGTATAGTGATTATGGGCAACGGTCCCTCCTTAAGGGAAACTATCGACAAAGACAGCGAGTGGCTTCTGGCTCATGATCTTATGGCTGTGAATTTTGCAGCCAACACCCCCGAGTTCTTCAAATTGCGTCCCGGATATTACGTGTTGGCTGACGGTCATTTCTTCTCCGGCACACAGACCGACCCTAATGTGCGCAGACTCTGGGAGGAATTCCGCCGTGTCAGTTGGCCCATGACCCTTTGGGTATCGGTCAAAACTTTGCATCTTGCAAAGGCCCTCACAATGCATAACGACAATATTTCTCTGAAGACCTTCAACCTANCTCCCCTNGANGGATACCGTAANCTCGTANACNGTATGATGGACANGG
>WFLX010021363.1_pt1 | contig 17962 bp, 14 predicted proteins | sample 4967041 | NCBI WGS metagenome assembly WFLX01 (sample SAMN12857096, study PRJNA449069) | gut metagenome | isolation source: stool from male and female vole | host: Microtus ochrogaster | place: USA:Florida | collected 2017 | reverse complement strand
TATAAAGATAGGCTATAACTTCTAAATCATAAATTTGTAATTATTTTTACAGAGGATATTTTGCATGACAAAGTATCCTCTTCTCATTTTTGAACATATTTATAAGCCTTTATTTACAGAGAGATATTGCTTCGCTTTCATAATGAGATTATACAGTATATCCATAGAATATTATCCTCATAATTAAATTATTTAGGCCCCATTTTTTAGAGGCAGGGACTTAACACTATATAATATAATTTTATGAATCGGTGCAAAAATTCGATTGTTTTTATCAAAAAATATTTTTTCAATCCGAATTTTTGATAGATTGATATTAAATTATTATCTTTGCGGCAAAAACTTAAGTCATGAAGAAATTTTTTATCATAATTTCTATAATTGTTGTTTCATTATCATCCCAAGCGAAAGATTTTAAGGCCTATTTCTATGATCTTCTTGACAAAGGAGATACAGAACTTGCTGAGATTTTCCTTGCTGAATGGGAATCAAATGAGGAAGGAAATCCAGAATTATTTTTAGCTAAAGCTACCCTTTTGTTAGCAAAGAGCTATATTTCTTCTGAAAATTCTAATTGTGATACTGAAGATATCACTAAAAAATCCCCTATAATATTTGAACCTAATGATAGTATTCTTCAATTAGCTTTAGAAACTTTAAAAAGAGGTATTGAAGTTTTCCCTAATCGTCTTGATTTTAGATTGGCAGAGGCTCAAGCTTGCCAGTACAATGATGACCCAGAGTCGCTTTCTAAATTGGGGATTGATATATTGGAGCATAGTAGAATCAATGGGTGTCGATGGGATTGGAGTGATGGAGAGTCACTGAATGCAGAAGAAGGCTTAAAAAATATGCTTGATGGNATTCATGCCATNGAATATTATCTTTATCATCGACATTCTTTTAAAGATGATCTGCTTNATCTTAATTTGAAATACTATCCCTCNGATTCNGANGCTCTCTTANTTAAAGGAATGNCTTTAATNGATGATGGGAAATATAAANAAGCNCGNCNNTTTCTTGAATTTGCCAANGAANAGCANCCNGATGATTATGCCGTAATGTTCTATCTTGGAGTGGTCTATTCAAAAATGGGAGAAAAGGAAAAGGAGAAAGAAATATTAAAGAAAATTGTTGAGAGTGATAATGCAGATGAGAAAATAAAGCAAACAGCTAAGGCAATACTCGAAGGGCAAGATTCAAACTTGAAAGAAATGGATCTCTATCGTTTTGAATTCAATTTTCTAATAGATGTTGCTGATACATGCGTTCCCTCTGNNGATAGCATAGAAATTCTGTCGAATGAAGATNATGCNATATTTTATTTACTTGAACAGATTGGGTATTATTTGTCAGTACAAGGGGAGATAAAAATTGATATCATAGGAGAGGGAGATGAAGGTATTGTAGTTTGGACCATGCCGGAACCAAAAGAAATCCCTTTGGCACGCTACATTGCTTTTGTTCCTGATAAAGAAGCAAACAATTACCGGCTTTATACTCTTGAACGTTCTCTTAACTGGGATGATATAGATCCGGTATGGATATTGGGATATTGCTATAATGGAGGTCATTCAAATTTTGGGGAGATTCCTTATCCTTCAACTCCCGAAGAATTTGTAGGCCAAGTATTAAAAGTATTTAATGAAAAATAGATTAGTTGGATATGACTTCTCGACGTAGTTTTATAAAAGGTTGCGCAGGATTGGCGTGTGCTTGCTGNTTTGGTTCTGNTTTTGATNTTACAGCCAAAGCAAATGAATTGGAAAAGAAACCCGNAATCAATAGNNATGAAGCTTTTGCACTTCAATGGATCACCNAACTGCTTNANNCGTTGGNTAAGAATAGNCTTCCAGATTCTCAACTTAGAGAAATTGTGAAGTCAACTTCGCAGGCTCACCACGACCTGCTTAATGTTCCGGATATGGTGAAACCTTATATTGGGAAACCTGATGAATTCATTGAGTTCTTGCAAAATTCATGGGGTTGGATAGTGAGGAACGATAATGCAATGCAGATGCTTATTGTAGATGAGAATAAGCCAGTATGCGTGTGCCCGCTTTTAAAGAACAGTTCAGACAAGTTGTTTCCGGCCTTGTGCTATTGCTCTGAAGGGTTTGCAGAAAAGATGTTTTCATACGTTTTCCAGAAGCCGGTTGAGGTCAAAGTTGCAGCTTCCATACAGCGAGGGGATAAATCTTGTATCTATCATGTTTTTTACTAAATAGCCAAAAATAATATAATTCTATCATAAATATATATTCGATTGAAAGTTAGCTATAACAATTATGTTATGAATTATGAGTTAGTACCTATGAAGTCGATTTTTAATTCTTTGGGCGCATTGTTGATTATTTTGTTTCCAGCATGCAATAACGAGATTTTTCTTGATGATAACCAGTTGCCTGACATTAGCGAGGTTAACATAGAAGGTGACAGTGGGAGTTGGAGCACTCCGATATCTCGGCAGGGGCTTAGCAGGGTCTATATCAATTTTGATTATCTTGACAAAAAATATGTTGAGTATCGAAACACTGATTATAAAGAGGCAGATGAGAATTGTCCCGCTTCAGAATTGCTCGATATAACATACCGAACCCCATTAAGAGAATATGGTATTTCTCTTCATGGAGATATGCTTTATTTTTCAAGTTGTTATAATGCATCCTCCGCACTCACTGTCACTCTACATCTCGAATATGTATATGGTGATGAAAAAAGAATAGATTTCAACATTTCTAAAGGAAAGCCTTTAAAATTCGTTATGCAGGATTATGGTAACGACATGAAGATAAAGGAGTATATGTCAAATCAGACATATTCTACAGTATTCTCTAACCACCTTTCTGAATCATACCCTCTGGATATATACCCTTATTACATGAACAATTGTTTTGAAGAGGTGACTACAGATGAGGAATGGGCAAATGGATTGAGTTTTGATATAGATATTCCTGTCTGTATTAAGGGACATTGGTTGGGGCTTAGTCAAAAGAATTTAACAATCGGAGATAGAATCGATTTTTGCTCTCCGGATTCTATTTCAGAAAGCTTTACCGTTGATGTGCCTCCATTAAAGTTTGCTAAGGTCAGATACAAATATCTATATTCAGAAGCAACTATGGAGAGTGTTCTTATTTTTGACAATACGGTAGATGACTCAAGGGTAAAGCTTCCTATTACATGCAAAGCAGTTTATCCCATTGATTATGACTATGAAGTAATTTTTGAAGATATATGAAAAGTAAAATATTAGTTTTAATCATCATATCGTTAGTTGAATTTACACTCTTTGCTTCAGATACTATTTCTTCGGGATTTTCGGCACCATTGAAATGGAGAGCGGGCATTGATCTGTCAGCTGGTTGGGTACCGGGAACATGTGCGTTCATAAGGGGTGATAATCCATCAAAGAGTCCTATCAATTCTTATATTGGAGGGGATGCTCGTGTAGATTTCAGTTTTAATCCTAAATCGCGCCCCGGAATACTTTACAAAGGGCTTTACCAAGGCATTGGAATAGGTGCTAATTCATTTTTCCATGCAAAAACACTTGGAACCCCCATATCGGTTTATGCATTTCAAGGGGCCCCGTTTGCTAAATTAGGAAATAATGTGTGGCTGGGCTATGAATGGCAGTTCGGAGCTGCATTTGGTTGGAAATCATATTGTGAACAATCAACTTATAATACTGCTCCTGTGAGTACTCATGCGACTGCACACATGGGTATTTCAGCAAAGATACATTATACAATATCAGATCGATGGGAGTTAAATGCAGGAGTTCTACTAAAACATTTTTCTAATGGGAACACTTCATTTCCCAATAGAGGTGTAAACTCAGTTGGAGCAGTGGTCGGCGTGTCTTATAATTTGAATGCAGTTGAGAAGAGGAATCCATATTCAAATAATTCTCTTATAGAGGAAGCGGATAAAGGGAAATGGATGTTCGATATCATGGCATTTGGTGCTTGGCGAAAGCGTGTGCTTGTGATTGATAATTCTCCCACAATATTGCCGGGAAAATTTGGTGTGCTTGGCATGCAGTTTTCACCTTTACGTAAGTTGAATCGCTATGTCGCAGTCGGACCTGCTATTGATATTTTGTGGGATGAGAGTGCGGATCTTGCCCCATACTGGGTAGAAGGGAGCTATGGGGAAAATATTCTTTTTCGGCGTCCAAAATTTGGCGATCAGATAAGTGTTGGGGCATCAGCTCATGCTGAATTGACCATGCCAATTTTCACACTTAATGCAGGTCTCGGCTACGACTTTATCAAACCTAATGGAGAGCGACGCTTCTATCAGTCGTTGACTTTAAAAACATTTATCACGCATAATATTTATCTGAATGTTGGCTATCGTCTTGCACGTTTTCAAGATCCCCAAAACCTAATGCTCGGCATTGGCGTAAGATTATAAAAGAATCCCGGAAATTTATCAATAATTTCCGGGATTATTCATTTTATTTGAGGTATTTATCTAAGAAACGGAAGAAGGTGCGTTGCCAGAGGATAGCATTCTGTGGCTTCAGGATCCAGTGGTTTTCATCAGGGAAGACGAGCATCTCTGCTTCAAGTCCGTGCATCTTAGCTGCGTTGAAAGCCATCATGCCTTGCGATGCAAGAATACGATAGTCAAGTTCTCCAACTGTCACAAGAATAGGAGCAGTCCAGTTGTTGACGAATTTGTGAGGTGATGTAGCAAATGTACGCTGTGCTGTCGCATTGCCATTGTCCCAAGGAGCACCTCCCATATCGAAGTCGGCAAACCACATTTCTTCAGTCTCAAGATACTGTGCTTCCATATTGAAGATACCTGCATGAGCAACAAGAGCTGCGAAGCGTCCCTCATGGTGACCGGCAAGCCAATATACGGAGAATCCGCCATAGCTTGCTCCGATGGCACCGATCTTCTTAGCATCTACGTATGGCTGAGCTGCTATGTAATCAGTAGCTGAGAAATAGTCACGCATATTCTGACCACCATAGTCGCCTGAAATCTGACGGTTCCATTCCTCGCCAAAGCCCGGTAGACCACGACGGTTGGGAGCAATGATTACATATCCTTGTGATGCCATGATGCGGAAGTTCCATCGATAGCTCCAGAACTGACTTACAGCCTGTTGTGGTCCTCCTTGGCAATATAGGATAGCAGGATATTTCTNGTTAGNATCGAAATTTGGGGNAAGGATAACCNAACAAGTCATTTCCTTACTATCTNTTGTCGGAACGAGATGCTTCTCAACCTTAACTTCAGCAAGTTGAGAAAGGATGTCTTTATTTATTTCAGTCAACTGTTTTACATTTCCTGCTTCTGCAACATAAATATCGTTTGGCTCAAGCATTGAGTGACGCATACATGCAACTTTGCCTGTATCGCCAAGTGGTTGGACACCAACATAGTCGCACTGACCATCAGCTATAACGTCTATCTTTGCATCGGCTACGTTGATTTTGAATATTGGCATTACGCCATCGCTGTATCCATTGAAAACGATTTCTTTGCTATCAGGTGTCCATGCAATACCTTCCGGCCAACGGTCCCAATTCTCAGTAAGGTCCTTTACACTGAGAGAAGCAACATCCATTACCATAAGGCGTTTCTTGTCACTCTCATATTTAGCAGTCTTCATCGAGAGGAAAGCAAGGTTCTTTCCGTCGGGTGAGAAAGCAGGATCAGTGTCATATCCGGGCCATTCTTCTCCCGGTGTTAGACATTCTGTGTTTCCGCTTTCAAGATCATAAAGGAATAGGTCGCTGTCTGTTGAGAATGCATAGTCCTGGCCTTGTAGCTTACGGCTTACGTATACGAGTTTCTTGCTATCGGGGCTCCAAGCAAAAGATTCTGTACCACCGAATGGTTTCATAGGACATTCAAATGGTTCTCCTGCCATGATGTCTTTTGCGCCAGAGATATCAGCTCCGTCAAAATCAGCAACAAAAGGATGTGGAATAGACTCCACCCATTCATCCCAATGCTTATACATAAGGTCATCAACGAGTCTTCCACTTGTTTTGTCAAGGCCGGCAAATAAAGAGGAATCGTTTTGATTGAAATCCTTGATGGAAGTGGAATATACTACTTTCTTTGAATCGGGAGAGAATAAGAAACATTCAACTCCACTTTCGACAGCAGAGTGGCACGATACGTTTCTTCCGTCCGGTTCCATTGAGAAAATCTGCATTTTCCCTTGAGTATCTTTGCCAAGATAGGCGAGGCGTTCTCCTCCGTTGATCCATTGGAGATTTCCTTCAGAACCGGCTGTGTGAGTCAGTCTTGTAACTTCTCCACCTTCAGCAGGNACTGTGTANATTTCGGANTTNCCNTTNTTNTCNTTNATGTNTTCATACTTGATGGTGAAAGCGATGGTCTTTCCATCTGGTGAAGCAACGGCTCCGTTCACCTGGCCCAGAGATTCGAGCACTTCCGGAGTCATCTGGCCATCAACGATGTTGATTTCCGGCTTTTCGATAACCTTCTCTTCTGCACTTCCTTCCTTACAGGATGAAGCTAAACAAAGAGGAAGAATCAAAGCGCCCATGGCTAAATTTGATTTGTTCATTTTCTTGTCTTTTTGTTATTGGATTTGTTTGAGTTATTGAAATTTCTATTATGCTGATTTGATGATTTATCAGAAGTTTTAAATCCTGGATAGAGAGCCTTTATTAGGTCTGGGCGGTGAAGTCTGAGAAGTTCATCTGTAATCTGTGTCTTCATTTCAGGTTTATACCAGAAGAAAAACTGACGTTGCGCAAGTTTTTCTTTTTCGGTAGTGGCTGTAAAGACTTTCTCTCCTGTGTAAGGATGTATTCCGGTATAATATATCTCGCTTGCCACTGTCATTGGAGTGGGAGTAAAGTCTTGCACTTGCTCAAGATGGAAGTTAAGCCCTTTTGTGATACAAGCTAATTCTGCCATATCAGTTTCCCTACAAGCAGGATGCGAAGAAATGAAGTAGGGTATGAGTTGCTGATTTAGTCCATGTTTGCGGTTAACGTTGTCAAAAATCTTCTTAAAGTCATAAAAGAGTTTGAACGATGGTTTTCTCATACACTCCAGCACTTTGTCGGATGTATGTTCGGGAGCAACCTTAAGTCTTCCGCTCACATGGTTAGCTATGAGTTCTTCTAAATAATCTGCATTCGCTCTTGTCGTGTCGGGAGAATTTGTAGGTGCCATGGCAAGGTCGTAGCGTACTCCGCTTCCTACGAATGATTTCTTTACTCCCGGAAGAGTATCGACACTTCGGTAAATATCAGTAAGAGGAGAGTGGTCTGTTTCAAGATTGGGACAAGGTTTGGGGTGCAGACATGATGGACGAACACATTTCTTACATGCTTCCTTGTTTTTCCCTCCCATAGCATACATATTGGCAGATGGTCCACCTAAGTCTGAAATATAACCTTTGAAGTCTTCCATCTGAGTCACTTGCTTAGCCTCCTTCAGGATGGATTCTTTGCTCCGAGAAGCAATAAATTTCCCTTGGTGAGCCGAAATGGTGCAGAAAGCACACCCTCCGAAGCAGCCTCGGTGCATGCAAATTGAGTGCCTGATCATATCGTAGGCCGGTATTGTCTTTCCTTTATATCTTGGGTGGGGCACACGAGTGTATGGAAGATCAAACGAGGCATCGATCTCCCCTTGCGACATAGGTTCCCACATTGGATTGATCTGTATCATTCGGTCGCCAGTGGCTTGAAAAAGAATTTTACCTCTCCATTTATTGCTTTCTTCTTCCACATGCTTGAAGTTTTCAGCTTGTTTTCGTTTGTCTTTCAAGCATTCTTCAAAACAGTTAAGGANTATNGAATTATCCGNATCTCTTAAGCTATTTTGCATATCAGTGAAGAAAACAGTCTGAGGTATATCTTTAATTTCTGAAATTTTTTCACCTCTATCAATTCTTTCGGCAAGAGCGAGCATGGTTTTTTCACCCATTCCGTAAGATATCATATCAGCATCAGAGTCTATCAGAATAGAGGGTCGAAGTCGGTCGGCCCAATAGTCGTAATGAGCCACTCTTCTCAAAGAAGCCTCAATTCCACCCGCAATCACTGGTACACCAGGATAAAGATCTTTCAAAATCTTTGAGTATACTATTGTAGGATAGTCAGGGCGCATGCCATGTTTACCTCCCGGGGTGTAAGCATCGTCATGTCTCAAACGTCGGTTCGCGGTATAGTGATTTACCATTGAATCCATAGCACCGGCTGAAACCCCGAAGAAAAGACGAGGGGATCCAAGCTTTTTGAAATCTCGCAAATCGTCGCGCCAGTTAGGTTGCGGAACGATNGCGACNCTGTAACCCGCCTTTTGAAGTGTACGGCCNATTACTGCTGCTCCGAAGGATGGATGATCCACGTATGCGTCACCGCTGAAGATGATAATGTCGGCTTGATCCCATCCGAGCATTTTCATTTCATCGGCTGTNGTAGGAAGAAAATCAGTTTTCTTATACATGGCTTTCCTTGTCTTTTGCTGTTGCAAGCTCTTTGAGAGCAAGAAGTTCGTCGCGAAGACGTGCGGCTTCCATAAAGTCCATAGCTTTAGCAGCTTTAGTCATATCGGTTTGAACTTTTGCGATACGTGACTTGAGATCTGATGAACTCATGTACTCTACGATAGGATCAGCTACGAGTGCGTCTGCTTGATGTTCTTCTTCCACGTATGCACGAGGTTCGGACTTTGGCATAACAACTGGTTTCTTCTTGCTTCCTGGTTTAGATACACTTGGTTTTGAAGGAGTATAATTGTTATTGTCTTCAGTGGTTCCTTTATAGAGATCAATGAGATCGGTGTTAGTTTTCTTTATGATCGGAGTAGGTGTTATGCCATTCTGTTCATTGTAGAGCATCTGTTTTGCGCGACGACGTTCAGTCTCATCAATAGTTTTTTGCATCGAGTCAGTGACCTTGTCGGCATACATGATTACCATACCGTTGACATTGCGTGCAGCTCTACCTGCAGTCTGAGTAAGAGAACGGTGATTTCTGAGAAAACCTTCTTTATCTGCATCCAATATAGCAACAAGTGAAACTTCCGGAAGGTCGAGTCCCTCACGGAGCAAGTTTACACCGATAAGAACATCGTATGTGCCTTCTCTAAGATCGTTTAATATGCGAATACGGTCGAGAGTATCAACATCTGAATGGATATATGCACTTCTGACTCCGAAAGTCTGAAGATGCGCATCGAGTTCTTCTGCCATACGCTTGGTAAGGGTAGTCACGAGAGAGCGTTCTCCTCGTTCAATGCGGAGTTGGATTTCTTCAAGAAGGTCGTCGATCTGATTCATGGAAGGACGCACTTCTATTTCCGGGTCAAGAAGACCCGTAGGACGTATGATCTGCTCAGTGACGATGCCTTCAGATTTCTGAAGTTCGTAATCTCCGGGAGTNGCACTGACATAGATAGTCTGAGGNGTGAGNCGTTCAAANTCGTCGAATTTGAGAGGTCTATTGTCTATTGCGGCNGGAAGACGAAACCCGTATTCCACGAGATTGAGTTTTCTGGCAAGGTCTCCGGAATACATACCTCGAAGCTGTGGTAGGGTAACATGACTCTCGTCGATTATAGTGAGGAAATCCTTCGGGAAATAGTCGAGAAGACAGAAAGGTCTCATTCCGGGTTCACGACCATCAAAATATCGGGAGTAATTTTCGATACCGGAGCAGTGACCTAACTCTTTAATCATCTCCAAATCGTAGTTTACTCTCTCGGTGAGGCGTTGAGCTTCGAGGAATCGCCCTTCACTTTTGAAGAATTCTGCTTGAGTTCCTAAATCAATTGCAATTTGGTTTACGGCATTGTTGGTTCGCTCTTTGCTTGCAACGAATATATTGGCAGGATAGATGTTGAAACCGTCAAGTTCACTAAGAATAATACCTGTCTGAGGGTCAACAGTCTGGATTTTTTCGATTTCGTCGCCCCAAAANATAACNCGGAGTTGAATGTCCTCGAAAGAGAGCTTGATATCTACAGTATCTCCTTTTACTCTGAACTCTCCGCTTCCGAGATCAGTTTCCGTACGGCTATAGAGGGAATCCACGAGTTGGCGAAGAAAGGCATTGCGCGAGATTCTTTGACCGAGTTCGATTCTAACAACACTTTTTGAGAAATCCTCTGGATTCCCCATACCATAGATGCAACTGACTGAAGAAACTACCACTACGTCGCGGCGACCGCTTAGAAGGGCCGCGACAGTTGAAAGACGCAGTTTTTCAATCTGATCGTTGATCATCAAGTCTTTTTCGATATATTTGTCGCTGGATGGGATATAGGCTTCCGGTTGATAATAATCGTAATAGCTTACAAAATATTGTACGGAATTTTCAGGAAAGAAATTTTTCATCTCTCCGTAAAGTTGGGCAGCCAGAGTCTTGTTATGGCTGAGAATCAATGTAGGACGTTTCACTTGTTGGATGACGTTTGCCATAGTGAAAGTCTTACCGNTTNCGNTTANCCCAAGAAGTNTTTGAGAAGGATGGCCNTCGAGNACNNCCTNCGAGAGTTCTGNTATANCCTCANGCTGATCGCCNGTAGNTTTNTATTTTNATGTAATTTTGAAATNCATTTTANANTNNTGTGCATAAAAATGAAACATCACGACAAAATTAGTGAAAAATAATCAAAAAGCCAAGTGATTCGAGCGTTTTTTCTATGATGACGGCTCTGTATTGATAGCGGTTGAGAGATGAAAATTTGAAAATATCAAAATGTCACATTATCAGGATCAATTCTCTATCAAGGTCTACAATGTTGATTAAACTGAGATGTTATAATCTCTAAGATAACGCTCAATACAAAAAGATAATCATCTATCCGGACAGATCCACAGAAAAACCTATCGCATTTTTTTAATTGATTCTTAGAATACCAGATTCCACTGAAAAATGTTATAATATATAGACATCATAAATTAATTTGACATGTTAGTGCAGTAAATATAGATTGACCATGAAATCCCGATATTTCTTTTTCCTGTTGGCTTTTGCCAATCTTTCACTATCAGCCCGGACCTTTGACATCACTGAGTATGGTGCTATCTGCGATACCACTTGTCTATCTACTTCCGCTATCCAAAGAGCTATTGATGATTGTTCAAAGGCTGGAGGTGGGAGAGTTGTGGTACCTATAGGAAATTTCAAAACAGGTTCGATACAGCTGAAAAGTAATGTACATTTATACTTGGAAGAGGGGGCTACACTTTATGGAAGTACCAATATCAATGATTATATCCCGGTGACAAGTGATTATGTCTCTTTACGAACTGGAATCCCGACTATCCAACTGATTTATGCTGATTCCGTTGAGAATGTTTCGATTACAGGATTCGGCACTATTGATGGATGTGGCAGGGCATTCCCTAAGTTGTCGTGGAATGATGAGGGGATTACCCGTCCCCATTTGTTGCGGATAATCCGCGGAAAGGACATTACTGTAAGAGGGATCACATTGAAGAATTCAGGATGCTGGATGCAGCATTATCTCGCTTGCGACAGACTTAAGATTGATGGTATTACAGTTTTCAACCGAAATAATTACAACAATGATGCATTGGATCTTGACGGTTGCCATAATGTCACTGTGACTAACATGATAGCAGATTCTGATGACGATGCTATAACTCTTAAAAGTACATCCCCTCGGCTTTGCGAGGATGTGGTCATCTCTAATTGCGTGGTATCTTCGCATTGCAATGCCATCAAACTTGGAACTGAGACNAATGGCGGTTTCAGAAANATTATTATCCGTGGTATCGNTGTGAAACCATCCAATGATCAGTCNACTCAATTCTTTGGATATNCCGGGGGACATGGGCACTCTGCGATATCACTCGAGATTGTAGATGGGGGCTCTATGAATAATGTAGACATATCAGATATCACCATTCGTGGCACTGAGTCNCCNATTTTCATTAGGCTTGCGGATCGGGCACGTCCTTATTCGAAGGATCATCCTGTAGAGGGGGTCGGCTCAATAAGTGGAATCATACTTCATGATATTCTGATTGATGAAGCAGGGCCAACCGGATGCTCCATAACAGGTATAGAAGGACACCCGGTTACTGACATTTTACTTCACGATATCAAGATCCGCCATGCCGGAGGGCAACAGGTCACGCCAGCACCTACAGACGAAAAGATAAAAGAATATCCCGAATCAACTATGTGGGGAATTCTTCCGGCGCAAGGCTTTTGGCTAAACCATGCCAAAGACATAATCTTCCGCAATATCGAGATCAAATCAGACAATCCTGATTTACGTCCTGTCTACGTATTAAACGACTGTGAGAATATAGTCACTGAATGAATAAAAAAAGCGGTGCTGAAAGTTCGAAATCACTCAGCACCGTTAAATTGTAAATTAAAACTCGCTCGAGAAATTTTGAAATCATTATAACTATTTTATAATCAATTATAATTCTTTCTTCTTTTTGTGAGAGCAACAAAATCGCAACAAACAAATCAGAGAAATAAGAGCTATCAACAATATCCCTATGATAGAAAATCCGCTTAAATCCTTCTTGGCTTTTTCCCATCTTGACAGAGTTTTCTCTAATGGATAAGGTTTTTCTACTATTATTGTGTCGTGCTTGGCATAGTAGAGTGTATCGTGGACTTCCCTGGTACGGATACGCCATTTTACTATTTCTTTTCCTTCTTTGGTTATCGTCACTGTATCCCGGTCTATGACACTGTCGGTATGCCATATCGATTGATATACCGTATCTGTCTTGAATGTGGTTCGCTCAACTGGGATATATTTGATTGTCCTGCAGCTGCACATAGCGCATGCCATTAGGAACAACAATGTAATGGCAATGGCAAATATGAGCCGCCTTAGATAAGTCGACATTATGTCTTTTCTATCTTCCATATTATTCAAATGTTAAGGCATTGTTGCGGTTGAGCCATCCTCTGAGGAATACTTCCTGCGAAGGACGGTTAAGGACACATTTATAATAATAGCGTTCCCGGGCAGCCTTTAATCGATTGAAGACCGTCTCTGCTGGCTCAGAATTCAATGCCGAAAGAGTCCTGGGACCGACTATACCGTCAGCGACAAGTGAGAATGCTGTCTGCGCACTTCTGACACCCTGGGGCCCGCAATGCCAACGCCAGTCAATAAACATATTCGCCACCGACTGATTCCTGATCTGATCCCCTTTGCAGGGATCCCAGAATTCTCCTTTTAGAATAGCGAGCCATTCTACGTATTCAAGTCTCGCAAGGTCATTCTTGGTAGGTCTTGGTNCACCATGTNTTAGTATCCAATCTTGGAAAGTCGATAGTGTCACGCCACATAATGTCGGGCCGCCACTATCGTTCCTGACGGTCTTTACTCCCCTGGCTCTACCTCTTTCGAAAGCTTCTTGAAGAGTTTCTCCTTCATTAATGAAGATGGAGTTTTCCCACTGCAGGATGTGAGGTATGAGTTTTTCAATCTGTGCCACTTGACTAAAATTATGAAGAATTACAGTTTATTAATTTCAGACGTTGTTCCTTTATCTACCAAGGTTTCAGGAGTGATTCCACATTCTCGAAGATACTCTGTAATTGACTTCTTGAAAGAAAATAGCTGGTTGTTATAATGCATCGATATCCCGAGAAGTGAGCCAACAAAAATCAGTATCAGGCCGAAAGCAGTCAGCACTGATTCGTGAATTTGCCCTTTTGGAGGAAGATACATTCCAAGGAAGACGAGAGTAAACCCTGCAATAGTGGATATCATCGCGAGTGAATAGACGATTGTTTCCTTGAAAGTCAGCTTATCAAATTCTTGTTTCAAATGTTTCATAATTATTGTGCGTTAACTTAGTAGCTGAGGAGGATGCCACCCCTCCACAGCTTAGAACGGTTGCTATTGGATGCCGAGCAGAGCCTTCACCTTGGTTTCTCCTTCCGTGATTGAAGAAACCCCGTTGATACAGATGTTGGCGTTGCCGCTTCCATTGCTTACGTTTAGGCTGATGCTTCCAATCTCATTGCCATCGCTGTCATTGATGGAATAATTGGCATTTTCTGAGCTATAGCTTACATTTCCTTCCGCATCAAAATTACGGTTGTTGTTTTCGCTTGTCTTTCTAAGTTCCATAATCTTTATTCTAAATTCTACATTCTTAATTATTCTCACGCCAGCACTTCTTGCAAAAGCACTATCGATGGCACATCCAAAAGATGACCGTTCTCCCTGACAAGCAGGCCGAAGCCCTCCTCTGTCAGACGCTCGTAAGCATCTACCTCCTTTTCCTTTTCAAGCTCCGAAGCGATGCACTCCGACACATTTCCGTTATAGTCCATAACAGCCTTGTTGACTGCGATCTTCTCTTCATCGGAAAGATCCTTGAACTTCTGCGACTTCTCAACGACCTCTTCCCAATTCTCAGGTCTCAGCTTCTCCTGCGCATCTTTCTGGAATCCCTCGAAAGCCGTTGCGATCGGCTTCAGCGCATTGATGGCGCGGAGCACAATGAAGATGTCCTTTGTCTCCAGAGCCGACAGCTTGAAACCTTCCTTGCCGGTCTGTGCATTCTTCTGAGTGTTGAGTACGTTGTAGGCTGCGATCGCCTTGTCAGCCTTGATTGTCACCTTTTCGGCGACCTTCTTCTCTTTCTTTTCTTTCATTGTAGTAAAAAATTATTGGTTATTAATAAGTAGAATCAATTCTGCGGTGGTGTAGCCGTAATGTTGGCCTCCGAAGCAAAAATCTGTCCGTGGACAGTGACTTCCAAACGTATCAATGTTGCTTGCAGTCTGTTGGATGCGGTACTAACATCAATATTTCCGGTCTTAGTATGAGATTGATTTGANTCAAGTCCGAAACCNGGNGANACGGTNGGAGTTATCTCTGCCAACAAAGTCGCTCCCTTGTAGACTTTGACCGCAATATTAGTGACCGTTATCGTTCCGTTAGATTTGTTGGTGACAGAAAGAGAGTAGTCAATAGTCCTGTTGTTGGAAGTGCCACGCCATCCCGCTATAGACATAAGCAGATTGACGCTCTCCTCCTTGACTGTCATATCCTTTTTTGCAAAAGTCAACGGTATGAAATAGTACGTCCCAGAATGGCTCGACGGGAAAGAACTGAATGCAGCTATCTTATAGTTTGTGAGGAACACAAAGACAGTATAGCTCCCTGCAGGTGTCAAACTTTTAAAGGTTGCCTTTGGTATGCGCCACATCGCTCCGTACTGCATCACCTGCGTCATCGGCGTGGTCTGTGTGATTGCTGCTGTCTTCGATGAGTTTGTGAGGCAAACGCCGACATACCAGTTGGATGCGTTAAACGATCCTACTGCCTGCGTGAAATCCAAGTCGGACAATCTTACGCACATCTCATCGTCAACGCCGATATTGAAGAAAATATCAACATTCTGCGAATCGGACGCGGGGATAGAGATCTCTGAAGAAGTGGGAGGAAATATAGGGTGCTCCGCTCCATGCCAGTATCCCTTTGTGGTGTCTTTTACAAAATCGTCAAGCCTCTTCCAATCATTGGTGTCAGGACGTTCATACATAAAGTATTCAACCTTTGCTCCATTTGTCGGCAAAGCCCCCGCCCCTCTCATAAAAGAAGCCATATTCGCACCCAGCGTGAAATAAGGAATATTTGTAATACCATAATTCACAGCCTTACGTTGGGCATCTGTGATTGTAAGAGGAGTATCCACCCTGACAGGCTTATATTTCGCCCATTCTTTAATTTTGCCCGACGTGCAGAGCGTAGCCACATCATGACTGCCCTCTCCAATTGTAGTTGATACATCATCCGTATTCACTGGAGCGTAAATAATTCCATTGCTTTGTCCCATACTTACTTATTTTTTAATGTTAATTGTTCAATCCTTTTGCGAAGCAATCGGTTCTCTCTTTCCAACTCCGCTATCCGTTCCTCATGGTTCTTTACCTTCTTTGCTACGGTGATCACACTCAGCAGAGCAGTTTTCCCATATTGAAGGGTGAGGAAGCCTCTGGGATCTTGCGGAGTCAACAAAGGATTCACTTTCTCCCAGTATTGCGCGATCGATCCTATGTCATGTCCTCCATCTTTCGAATAAAAAGCCAAACTTGNCGCAAANNCAANCNGCNCAAGGGTAATCTCAAACGCATTCAGCGAATGCTTCAGCCTTGCGTCCGAACTTGTATTCTGCCCTTTCGCCGACACATAGCCGTAAGTCCATACTCCTGTGGATGCGTAGAATGCTCCGCCCGAAGAAAATTCATACTTGCTTGCCCCTCCAAATGCAAGACTCAGCTTAGCCCCTGTATTTACCAGTTCAATCGCAAAGAGCCTGTCTGTTCCCTCCTCGGAAGGAGTCTTGCCAGCACGGTATGCCACCATAAGCGGAGTCTGTGCAGAGTTGTTGGCGATAGCGACATTGTATGCGCCGTAACCTTTATTCCAAGATGAGCCTGTATAAGTGTCCCTGTTATAATATTCGCTTGCCGTCGAGCCTTTGATAGAGAAAAGAGTGCCAGTGGCTTTGTAATTCGCTAAACCACCTAATATCAAATTATAATCGGTTTTGTTCGCCGCAACGAACTGGAAAACAGCTCCAATTTTTTTACTCCTATCTTCAATTGACACCAAAATGCTACCTCCCATCGTCGCCAAACCCATCGTCGCCATTGTGCTTGTTGATTTCATCGTAATGCCGACATATCCGTCATCAATTGCAGTAGAACTGTCATAATTAGAGAAAGGACTGACAATGAACTTGTCGGTGNTGCGTNCGTNACNGTTCACATGAAGTNTGNGTTCTGGNGTAACGCCTATACCAACATTCCCTTTTATCCAGGCGTTGCCTGAATTGTAGCTAAGTTGGAGACAATCGAAATAATCTCCAGCCTTGTCGGTATAGTTGCTCTGGAATTTGAGGTTGCCGGCTGTGTTGAGGATGCGCCATGATGCGTTTGTCCCTCGCCACAGTTGCAGGCTCACGTCGCCGCCGGCACCGCCTATGGATGATGACAGCCGTTGCGAGCCAACCACATCGAGTTGGAATGCGGGAGAGGCGGTATTGATTCCCACATATCCGTTCGGCTGAAGGATACGCATTTTCTCGGTGGTGCCCAGCCTGAATATTATGCTTGTTGTCCCCGAGCCGCTCGATAGATAAGCCGTAGTGTCAGATGTGTAATTCTTCGCATATACGTTTTTCCACACAGAATTTGATGCACCGAGGTCAACATTATTGGTAGCTGCCACGAATGGCTTGAAAGCCGATGAATTGAGGACAAGCGAATGCGCTCCATCGTTGTTGTATTTGATTTGGACTTCGCTTGTGCAGTCAAGTGTCAAAACTCCATTGGCTTTGACCACCATTGCGCCGCTGCCAGTGATGTTCCCGACGCTCGTCATATTCCCACTGACATTTGCAGTGCCGTCAAACGACTGCCCCCAGATGTTGCGGGATGTATGGAGCTTCGAGGCGGATGCCACGTTGGATGAAGTGAACGCAAGGCGTTTCCATCCGCTCCATTCGCCACCGTTCGTGCTCCACCACCTTTTGCGGAAATAAGGCTCGGCATCGATGGTAGATGAGACTCCCAACATCCAGCTTGATGCGTCTGTGTTTACGCTCAGGATGGAGCCGTAATTGAAAGGTTGTCCGTTGACGGGAGTGGTTGTATTGATGTAGATAACACCGTTTGCATTGCTATCGTCTCCCCAAGAATCCAAATTAGGATTCTTCCCAAGATTGCGGAACAACGATGTCAGATGCACCCCGTCCAGCAAGTCCGCATTCAACCCAGAGCCAGAGCCGTCAACCGTAAGCAACTTCGACAGGACGTTTGCCGCCGTATAGGATGACGATGCAAGGTACGCCGTCCCGTCAACGCTTCCGTCAGCCTTTAGGAACTGGGAGGATGTGCCACCACGCTTCACGAATGAGCCGGACTTCAACGCGCCTGTGTTTGGGTTGAATGTCAGGCCCTTGTTGGCATCGTCGGAA
>WFLX010067035.1_pt1 | contig 17968 bp, 10 predicted proteins | sample 4967041 | NCBI WGS metagenome assembly WFLX01 (sample SAMN12857096, study PRJNA449069) | gut metagenome | isolation source: stool from male and female vole | host: Microtus ochrogaster | place: USA:Florida | collected 2017 | reverse complement strand
AAAAAACTGCTGCCTCCGCCACCAGCTCTCCCATTCAATATTTCCCACCTTGAAGCTGTGTGGAACGATTTTCAGGAGAAGAAAAAAGCAATTCAAGCCAAGCAGAAGAAAGTAAATCTTATAAGATCGGGATGCGGTATATTCACCATGTGTGCTATGCCAACCATTGCAATGTTTGGCGTGATAGGGTATGCATTGACCGGTATAGGAATCGCAGGCAACGTATATAGTTTTGTGGGGCTTAAAAACGACAACACCTCCGACGTTCTGGAGAAACTTACAGAGGAATTCCAAGATAAGTACGTCTGTCCGAATCCCGACTGTAACAAATTTCTCGGGGCAAACAGCTATAAATTCATAAAGAAACAATACGCAATGCATTGCCCCTACTGTAAATGTGAATACAAAGAGGAATAATGGAGACAACGCAAGGACTGAAGCCCGGTACTTTCCTGCGCCACAACACTTTCCGCATTGAAAGAGTTTTGGGGCAGGGAGGATTCGGCATCACATATCTCGCTTTCGACCTCAATCTGGAAAGATACGTGGCGATAAAGGAATTCTTCCCGAAGGACTACTGCGACCGCGATGAGACTACAAGCCATGTAACATTGGGAACTCAGAATTCATCTGACTTCGTCGAAAAACTGAAGGCTAAGTTTCTCAAGGAAGCACGCAATATCGCCAAATTTGACCACCCAGGCATAATAAAAATACACGCTGCCTTTGAGGAGAACAACACAGCTTACTACGTGATGGACTACGTGGAGGGTCATAACCTCTCTGAGATGGTGAAACAGAATGGTCCGCTGAAAGAGAGAAAGGCTCTCGAGTACATAAAGAAGGTTGGGAATACCCTTGAATACGTACATAGCCATAACATCAACCATCTTGACGTGAAACCGGCCAACATACTCATCCGGAAAAGCGATGACAACCCTATCCTCATCGACTTCGGGCTCTCCAAGCAGTATGACTCCAAAGGAAACCAGACTTCAACTACACCTACTGGTATAAGCCACGGTTATGCACCGGCGGAGCAATATAGCGACGGCGGAGTGAAGGAATTTTCCCCTCAAACGGACATCTATTCCTTAGCTGCGACATTCTACTATGCTCTGTCAGGCATTGTTCCTCCCCAGGCAACAGAATTGCTTGAGGAAGATCTCGTCTTCCCCGGAATTGTGCCCGAGAGGCTGATAGGTCCAATCTCAAAAGCGATGTCTACGAAGAGAAAAGAGCGTCACTCGTCTGTTGACAAGTTTATCAAAGACCTTGAGTCTTCGAAAGTTACCTCTGAGGAGACCATAATTATTCTACCAAAAGATAAAGACAAGCCAAAACCTGCACCGAAGCCAAAACCCTCTATAGAAATAGTAAATAAAAATACTGGGAAGAGGACGTCAACAAAAACGGTAAAACCGAAATCAAAGATACCGGTTTGGGTTTGGATNGCGGCGGCTGTAGTAGTCATCATNGTAGGNCTTGGAATAGCGTCGCGTAAACTCTTGGTTCCNACTGAAAGCACACCAACCGAAGTTATAGCTTACANCACNGTCAGTGATTACAACTGGCAGTCTCCCTTAGGACTCTCCTCATATACGGGAGAAATCAGCTACGATTCCGATGAGTCAATCCCTAATGGAAAAGGGAGAGCCGAGATTACTGACGGCAAATTCAAAGGATGCGTCTATGAAGGAAATTTCGTAGACGGCACTATGGAAGGAGAGGCAACATATACTTTGCCCAACGGCGATGTATTTGTAGGCACTTTCAAGGAAAACCAGTTCAGCAATGGCCGGTACACCATCAAAGAAAACGGTGAGTTTTATGAAGGCACTTTCAAAGACATGCAGCCATTTCATGGAGCATGGAAAGACAAAAACGGCAATATACTTGAAGAGTTATGAGACCCAGCATAAAAAGACTTATAATAGCATTCTCCGCCGTCATTCTTGTCATAGCGCCATTAACTATNGATGNTCAAATACNAGTGAAGCGTGAGCAGAANGGCGGAAAAAAGAAGANGAAAGGCANCNGCAATAATCAAGGTGACAAAACAACACCCACTGAACCCAAGGTGACCGTTGGCACCCTCTCGTTCGGTTACGCCACTTGGAATGGTGGAATCAGAAACGGCAAACCCGACGGAAAAGGGAAACTGACCTTCTCCGAAACTCATGCCGTAGATCGCCACTCTAATGTACAAGCTAATCCTGGCGACTATTTTGAGGCCAACTACGNCAATGGCAGCCTGATAAGCGGCAAACTTTATGACCAAAACGGCAACTTGCTGAAAACCATCATCCCATGAAGCGGCTTCTTATCCTTCTTTCCCTCACTGCCGGGTTAGCCTACAACTCACATGCAGCTGCCCCACTTGACTCTATTGCCGACATAAGCGGTATCTCGCAAAGAATAGAATGCGAGGCATGCGACACGGTGATGGATGTGGAGGGTTATGCTGTGAGGGTAATCAAAGATGGTGGAAAGATGCGCCATATCGGACTCAATCTTTTCAAGCCAGAACTGAAGCGGATGTCCGACAAAGGATTGATGGATTTCATAGAACTTTCCCTCTTTGCAAAAGGCAGGAATATCGAGATAGGGAATTCTAATCTGCTCAAAATCTCGAAAGGGAAGATCGCCGATTTTAAGATGCTCACGCCAGACTCAATATGCAACATCACCCATACGGATGCCAAGAAACTGACTGTAGAATGGAATTTAGAAGGACGCCAGGTGGCGATAACTTTGCCAACTTTCTACGACACAGCAAAAGATGGCTCTCGCACTGAGATAGNGCAAGATTTCATCGCCCGGATAAAGGACGGGNTCGGAGNGCGAGCCGAATNTGATAAGATCAACCCNGAAGATCTNGAGGCTTATGGAGAGGAAATATTTATCCTTCCGGGTGGTTCTTATATGAACAAGAACATCAACCGGCATATATATCTTGCCGACACAGAGGAGTTGCACCCCGTATGGAGTGCGGAGCATCCACTCGAATCGTTTGCCAATCTTCTGCTCTATCCCACTGAGGATTATACTGACCCGATGGTAGAACTCACTGTGCTCAAGCATGAATTTGGCGAGAAGGAGACGCTGACTGTTCCACTGTGCCATCTGATAGCGGCTGCCGAAGATGATGGAGGCATGGCATTCTGGGGCATAGAGAAGTATGAAGAGGGGAAACTGACAGGATCTCTCTTTTTCTACAACCGCATGCAAGGCTACGACCATGTNTTTAAACTGGAATGCGANCCTGCTGAAATANTAAGNGGANANGGCACCATCAAGGCGAGGGGAAGTCTTTTTATCCCGACCAACAATGTGAGAGATCTTNTTGCGCCATACGTAAAGAAAACTGAAGACCAGAAGATTAAGTATGATAAGAAATAGAGTGTTGATATGGCTGGTGATCTTCCTTTCGGCAATGTCTTGCAGCATGATGGCTGCTACCCCGGAAGAGACAGAGGCCCAGATGGACAAGATAAAGCTCGACGAGACGATGATCTACGGCGAGGACTTCAACGACAACAAGGAAGTTGCCTACCAGAACGCCTTGAACGAGTTGCTCTTGACGGCGAATGAGTTGAGAATGGCGAGCAATGCTTCTGAACTCGCCGCTGCCGATCTGAATGGTGTAGCCAAGGAACTTAGTTATCGGAAAGGGACTCGCAATGTGGTGATGCTTTATATGCCCAGAACGCAGGCACTGAAACTCAAGCATGGCAATACAGCCGCTCCCAAACCACCGCAACCTGCACAAAAGCCAACTCCTCAGCCATCGACACCAACTCCGGCTCCGGCAGTTGCCACTCCGCCAGCAGATGAGATAATAGATGCTATTTGCAGTCAAGACAACTGGATGGAGATAAAGGGTTTTCTAAGCGACTTCAAGAGGCAGGGTAAAATCACTGACTCGGGGTCTACCAAAACTTCCTCCGAAGTTCCTCAGGATGCCTACGCAATCCTTTTCGATGAGTTAGGGGGCATTCTGGCTATTCTCTCTCCCAAGAACAGTGGACAGCGGATTGACTACAGAACCAACCGTACGGACACGGAATCCAACCACAGCAATTGTAAATTCATATTATGGTACAAATGATACGCATCAGAACCTATATCCTTACTCTCCTACTCCTTTTCAGTTTCAGTCAACTCGGGGCTGTAACTTTCCAGTTTTCTGCCGGCACCATCAATGCAGGGACTCTGAAAACTACCATGGAAAAAAATATTACGGCTCTTCTGACCGAAATAAACCGTGCTGGAAAGAACGGCACCCCCCTCAACTATACCGGAATACAAATCGAGGAGGGCGCGAAGACACGACTCAATGCTCTCTGGAATGAGGCGGCACATTTCGTCTGCGACAAACAGACGAATATCTCGAAATGCCTTAATGACTTCCAGGGGTATCAAGTGAGGAGTATTCCAATCACCATGAAACCTGTGGACTCTTCGTATGACCAGTCGCTCAACCGTGAGTTGACCATCTCGCTCAATAAGAAGGGTATCATCACCGGTGTGCGTCCGGCATGGGAGATGCAGGAAGACATCGCTCAGATACTGCACACCACAGGCATGGGTGGCGTAGAGGAGACGCGAATGCGTCGCGAACTGCTGAAGTGGGTGGAGGATTTCCGTTGCTACTACAATGAGCGCAACCTGAAGGCTCTCGACCAGGTATTCAGTGAGGATGCACTCATAATCACGGGGAGCGTCATCAACCAGCGCGCCAACAGAGGAGACAGAGCCGTCACCTACGAGCAGAAAGTGAATTATAGGGTGCAAGACAAGACAGAATATCTAAACAAACTCAAGGGGATGTTTGCATCAAAAAAACGGATAAACGTTCAGTTCGACCACATTTCAGTGATGAAGCACTCCGCAAAAAAGAATATCTATGGCGTTACTCTTCATCAAAAATGGAAATACGGCACATACGAAGACGAAGGGTGGCTATTCTTATTGTGGGACTTCAATGACCCGGAGCACCCGCAGATCCACGTACGCACCTGGCAGCCGGAGCAAGCCGTAGCCCAAGACGGCGTCTTCAACCTCGACGACTTCTTCATACCCTAAAACCAACCATATGCCACAAGGACTAAATAAAGGAGCGACACTGCAAAATGGCACCTACCGCATAGAGGAGGTGCTGGGACAGGGTACGTTCGGCATCACATATCTCGCCGTTCATGCACGGCTCAATAAGAAGATTGCCATAAAGGAATTCTTTATGGGAGAGCTGAATAGCCGCAACGCCGACAGCCAGACCGTGGAGGGATCCAGCGGCTCCATTTTCACTGACTACCGCAGGAAATTCCGCCGCGAAGCAGAGAATCTCGCAAATCTGAGGCATCCAAACATTGTCAACGTATCGGATATCTTCGACGAGAACGGCACCACATACTACGTGATGGACTTCATCGAGGGGACAAACCTNGACAGATATATCGGAGCAAAAGGCCATCTTAGCGAGAAAGATGCCATCGAAGCAACCATCGAGATTGGAAAGGCATTGGAATACATGCACTCCAAACGTATGCTCCACCTCGACTTAAAGCCAAGCAACGTGATGCGCGAAACCGACGGAACGTTCCATCTAATCGACTTCGGACTATCAAAACAGTTTTCCGACAACGGCGAAGCCGAATCCAGCACAACCATCGGACTCGGCACCCCCGGCTATGCCCCGATGGAGCAAAGCACATTCAAGAATGACGGCTCATTTCCAGCCACTCTTGATGTCTATGCCCTTGGAGCAACACTCTTCAAGATGCTGACAGGAAGACGACCACCAGAGCCTACCTCCATTCTGAACGACGGTTTTCCAACGGAGGAGTTAGAGAAATACGGCGTTTCGAAGCGCACTATCGGCATCCTGCAAAAGGCCATGATGCCCGTCTATCGGAACCGTTATCAGAGTGTGAACAATTTCCTAAGCGATATACAGGATGGTTCAAATCACTCAAATAAGGATAACGAAAATACAATCATAGTACCAGACCAAACCAAAATAGGGCAACCTGTCGACAATGTTAAAGGGAAACCTGACGTTGTGCCTCCAATTCCCGTGAATGGGGAAGCTAAAAAGAAAAGAAACGAAATAAAATTAGTCTTGCTATTGCTCCTACCCTTTCTCGCTAAGGCCCAAGCATACATAGTAAACCCCTTAAACCTCTTAAACCAAACAATAACAATATGCCATCAGAACTAAATAAAGGGACTGAACTGCAAGGCGGGCGATACCGCATCGAAGGTGTTCTCGGCCAAGGCACCTTCGGCATCACCTATCTCGCTACAGAGAAAGTGAAAGTGCAGAAAGACTTCGGTACAATGGACCAGGAGGTGAAAATCGCCATCAAGGAGTTTTTCATGAGCGATGTCAACGGCCGCTTGGCCGACGGCAGATCCGTGGCCGGAGCCTCAGGAAGCATCTTCAACAACTACCTCGGCCGCTTCAAGAAAGAAGCCGAAAACCTATCGAAACTCACCCATCCCAATATTGTGATAGTATTCGACGTGTTTGAAGAAAACAACACCACCTACTACGCGATGCGCTATATCAACGGAGAGACTCTCGACCGACATATTGCCGACCTTGGCAAACTAAGCGAGAAAGAAGCCATCGCCATCACCCTCGAAATCGGCGACGCACTCGAATACCTTCACTCAAAGAAAATGCTCCATCTCGACATCAAACCCGGCAACGTGATGCGAAACAAAGATGGACGACACTATCTGATTGACTTCGGACTATCAAAACAGTTTTCCGAAAATGGAGAACCTGAATCAAGCACCTCCATTGGCCTNGGCACTCCCGGCTACTCCCCTCTCGAACAGAGTTCTTTCAAGAAAGTGGGAAAGTTTCCCTCTGGCATCGATGTCTACTCCCTGGGAGCCACCCTCTACAAGATGCTTACAGGCAAACGTCCGCCACAAGCTTCGTATATTCTCAACGAGAGTCTGCCGACCGACGAACTTGAGACCGCCGGAGTATCCGCAGGCACCATCAGTGTGCTGACCAAAGCCATGATGCCGATATATAGATACCGATATCAGACCGTCACCGATTTCCTCACCGACTTGGAAAAGGGGAGCCTCACGCAGGCGTCAGCAAACAACAACGATGAGGAGGAAAGGACCCTGTTTGAGATGGAGGGGGATAAGAAAACCACTATTGACCTGACCAAGCACAATGATAATCCGGAATCCGAAAAGAAGCAAGAAGAACCTGACGTGACAGTGGTGATTGACAAACCACAGCCACCAGTAGNCATACAGAAACCCGAGCCGCCGGTAGTGATCAACAAACCGAAAGTGCCAGTAGTCAACAAGCCTAAGAAACCCGCTTCAGGAGGCAATGACACGATGAAGTATCTGATTATTGCTGGCGTGGCAGTGGCGGTAGGATTGATTGTGTGGTTTGTGGCAAGCAAGATATCATCAGGCTCTTCCAAGGAAGATATTGGTCCGGTGAAAGTCGAGACACAAAGTGCCTACAACGTTGCCAATGCAAAGGAAAGTTTCCAGCAAGCTGCAAGGCTGTGTATGAACTCCAGCAATGAAGTTCGTTTCTACGGCACTCTGAAGGATGCCGATGGTGATCATGCAGTCAATCTTACTTTCAGTTGCACACCGGAATACGTACCGAATTCCTGCATATTGGAGAATGTAGATGAGGGGACGACCTCGAAGATGAGGGTCTACATGATAGGCGACAAGCTGCGCCTTGTAGGTAAATCCGGAGGTTGTGACTTCACTGTCAGTGTTGTCCCTAGCTCCGACGGCAACTGGACCGGTACTGCCAAGAAATGCCACCAGACCCAGACCGCCCTCCTCTACCCCGTAGAATAATATGGAGAGCCGGCATAAGGAAACATTGACAATAGATAAGACAAAATCAAAAAATATAATCACAAGCATGATTCAGCATATAGCTACTCATACCGATCACAATAATAAAAGAGTGGTTTTGAAATGGTGTCTACTTTGTCTGCTACTCCTTGTAGTAGACACCGCATTCTGCCAAACCTTTTCAATAGTTAGGTTGGAAAATATGCCTATGGACCTGACGGGATCGACACAGGCTCGCAAGAATTTGAATGGTAATAAATGTGGACTTGTCAAGGTGCAATGTGTCTTAGATGNCCTCAAATTTTNGGGGNATATNATTGGAGACGTTGAACATAAAGAAGGAGAATATTGGGTTTATATGACTAATGGAACAAAACAGTTATCTATCAGCCATTCAAAACTTTTGGCACTGGACGTTGACTTCCCAACATCTTTGCATAGCGACATAAAATCTGGAAACACTTACCGTTTGACTCTATCAATTCCTGACGCATTATACAACGCAATGTTGGCACAGCCCAATGAAACTTCTTCAAAAATCGAAACAACACCTGAAAATACCACAATTTCAGGAACAGTATTCGATGGGCCGTCGGGAGAATCTCTGATTTGATGCACCGTAAGGGTAAAAGGTACTAATAAAAGAATTGCTACAGATATAGATGGCAACTTCACATTAAAAGATATCACTCCTGGATCAACCCTTCAATTCAGTTTTATTGGGTGTAAAAACAAGGAGATACACTTTACCGGCAGTATCCCCCCAAGTTTAGTTGTAGTAATGAAAGAAGGACGCGGAACAGAGAAGGAAGATTATTTCTACGAACCTGATGATGCAGCTGAATATTACGACTTAAAAGGCAATAAACTCAAGCAGCGTCCGACAAAAAAAGGCACCTACATCCGTATGTCGAATGGCAAGGCCGAAAGATTCACAATAAATTAACTTTCATTTTACCCCCAAAGAAATCAACGTCGTCTGGCAGGGACGCATGGTTCGTGCATTGGGGTTCAAATAAGCCAATCCATGGCCATAGTTAGTGGGTGTCGGCGCGGCGGAGGCGAGGAAGCCTCCGTTCCACGGCTACGCAGTATTAGTCGGTCGAACTTGCACGGTTCGTGCGTCCGAGGCCGTCCCAATACCGTCTCAACCATGTGTCGCATCTGAAGACATAAAACTTTATCAATCGTATCGTCCCCAACCCAATAATCCCTAATAATCACCCAAAATCTTGATTCTTTCCAACATTTTTTATAACTTTGCAACTGAAGGATACGTACCGATAACAATCACCCTAAAGATATGCCCAACCCATCATCTTCTCATAATTCAATCAGACCCTTGACTAATATGAAAAATATATTTACATCAGTCTTGCTATTGCTCCTCCCCTTATTGGCAAAGGCCCAAGACTACGTAGTGGAGTCATTTGAGAACGTAGTCGACGACCTCACCGCCAGGACCAACTCAAGGGTAGACAACAATGGAAAGAAATGTGCACTTATAAAGGTATACGTCAAGGATGCCATCACAGCAACCGGAGGCCCGGTGATCGGCGATGTAGTAGACCGAGGAATGGAGAAATGGGTTTATGTAGCACACGACTCAAAGAAGATCCAGCTCCTTTTCAAGGAGCACATGCCCCTCTACGTCACCTTCGACGACTTCAGATACCCCACCGTATCTGGACAAATGACCTACATCCTCAAACTGAAGGAGGGAACCCCACCACAACCCTCACAGTCGACACTAGCCCAATCCCCCACCNCCCCAACAAAAGNGGAGAACACCTTAACCCCATTCCAGATGAACTCTAAAGGTGATGCAGCCTACGACCGTAATGATTACAATGAGGCTGTCAAATGGTATCGCAAGGCCGCTGAGCAAGCCAANGCAAANGCTCAATNCAANCTTGGATATATGNANGAGAAAGGGAAAGGGGTAGCCGCAGACTANCTNGAGGCTGTCAAATGGTACCGCAGGGCTGCNGAGCAAGGCAATTCAAGTGCTCAATTCAATCTTGGATATATGTATGATGTAGGAAAAGGTGTAACTCAAGACTTTTTTGAGGCTGTCAAATGGTACCGCAGGGCTGCAGAACAAGGACATGAAAAAGCTCAATGCCAACTTGGATACATGTATTCTAAAGGGAACGGGGTCTCCCAAGACTCCAAGGAGGCTGTCACATGGTATCGTAAGGCAGCTGAGCAAGGCTACGCAAATGCCCAATACAATCTTGGATACATGTATTATAATGGGAAAGGGGTAAACCAAGACGCCAATGAGGCTGTCAAATGTTACCGCAAAGCAGCCGAGCAAGGACATGCAGATGCTCAATACTATCTTGGATACATGTATTCTAAAGGGAACGGGGTGCCCCAGGACTCTAATGAGGCTGTCAAATGGTATCGCAAGGCAGCTGAGCAAGGACATGCAGATGCTCAATACTATCTTGGATACATGTATTCTAAAGGGAACGGGGTGCCCCAGGACTCTAATGAGGCTGTCAAATGGTATCGCAAGGCAGCTGAGCAAGGGATTGCAGGAGCTCAATTCAATCTTGGATTTAAGTATGAAACAGGGGAAGGGGTAAACCGAGACTATTATGAGGCTTTCAAATGGTATCGCAAGGCAGCCGAGCAAGGCTATGCAAAAGCTCAATGCCAACTTGGATACATGTATTCTAAAGGGAACGGGGTCCCCCAAGACTCCAAGGAGGCTGTCACATGGTATCGTAAGGCAGCTGAGCAAGGCTATGCAACAGCTCAATTCAATCTGGGTGTTATGTATGCTAAGGGAGAAGGCGTCACCAAAGATCTTTCAGAAGCTAAAAAATGGTATGAAAAAGCAGCAGCTCAAGGAGATGAAGATGCTGCCGAACAGCTCCGGAATCTCTAATAAACCTCCTAGACCACTCTACCCCCCTTAAACCTCTCTAAACCTCTCTAAACCTCCTAAACCCTTTAAACCTCTTAAACCAACCATATGCCACAAGGACTAAATAAAGGAGCGAAACTGCAAAATGGCACCTACTGCATAGAGGAGGTGCTGGGACAGGGTACGTTCGGAATAACGTATGTTGCCACGATTCTCAAAGGGAAGAAAAAAGGGCAACAGGTTGCTATAAAGGAATTCCTCATCTCAGGTTTCAGCTCAAGGGATAAATCTGGTACGGTCTCAACCAATTCCGACACTATACCATACGAACAGAGTAAGGCTGAATTCATCGCAGAAGCCAAGAATCTGATTGCACTCAACCATCCAAACATTGTAAAGGCTTACGAAATTTTTGAGGAGAATGGCACTGTCTACTACTCAATGGCCTTCATCAAAGGTGAGAATCTCAACTCATATATAGCAAAAAGGAGGCTCAAACTTGAGGAAGCAGTCAAGATAATAACTAAGATTGCTTATGGGCTGAGTTATATGCATGAGGCTCAACATATGCTGCACCTTGATTTAAAACCTGGCAACATCATGCGGCGATCATCAGACGGCCAGATAATAATCATAGATTTCGGACTTAGCCGATNCTTTACANANGATGATAAGCCTGAGACAGACACNGCCATNGGNGCNGGCANCCGNGGNNATNCCCCTATAGAGCAAGCTGAGTTCAAAAATAGAGGCAAGGACTTCAAAGCGACAATTGACGTGTACGCATTAGGTGCCACTTTCTACAAACTTATTACAAGCGAAACGCCACCATCCGCCGAGCTCCTAAGGAGAAATCCATCTATACTGAGAAAGAAGCTGCTCTCACTTGGGATTCCTGAAAAAACCATCAGTATTGTTGAGAAAGCCATGGCTCCGAATCCTGAACAACGATATGGCTCCGTAATGGAATTTATCTATGACATTAACTCTGATGAACGCAAACGACGTAATAAGGGGGCCATAAGCACGGCTCTGCCCGAAAGCATTGCCTATTTCCGGACGGAAAAGCGGCAGGCTCAGAGACTGCACTTTGCNCCATNTTACCGAAGCGTTACGCGGGGACATTGCAAATCGTGTNGCAAACTGCGCGAGGTCGCTCCAGAATCCGTGGTGTTCCGTGCGTATTTCTGTTACGGTAACATTGATGTTTTCCTTNCCTTTAGCAAGTATTTCAATGTTGTTTTCGTCTACAATNCTTGTTTTTGCGTTCAGCTTCCTTCCGGTCGCAGCGTCAGCAACCGTTATATTCACTTTCTTGGTTTTGAGATTATGCTTTACCAGCACCGTGGTGTCTTCACGCAAGGGATAAGAACGGATAAATCTTTTTGCCCGCGTNTCTCTTTTTCNTGTGCCGGGTCGCTGCGGCGCTGACGAGAATCGCTCGTTCACTTTNTTGAACCATGCGATTTTATTGTATAATCCCTCGAAATTTATTGAGCCGTCAGCACTCCATGCTCCCTGGTTGGCTATTGAGTTGCCCATATTTACACCGTCAACAGTTGCTCCGCGCGCCCAGCGGTATGANGAGTTGTAGCTNACGGAACCGTTTATGAAATCAATTGCCGGAATACGGTTGAACGGCGCTCTGTAAGATGATGAAAATGTCTGGTTGTAGCCCCAGGGAGTACCAAGGTGCAGGATTGATTGCATTACAGTGTCTTTCCACTCTTTGTAGCGGTCCGGGAACAGTTTTTTGTTAACTGCCCCGACAGGCTCTTCGATTCTCGCTGAGGTATTTGAGGTAAAATTGACATTCAGCGACTTGGTTATAGCCCAGGACAGGTTGAGCTGCCTGTCCCATAAGAAATTTTTGCTCACTTGAACCGGAAGAGTGAAGCCGTTGTCAATTTCACTCCTTGTCTGCTGCTCATAGTAGTAGCGGGACATGGTGGTGNGGAACGAGATGGANTTAGNAAGCCAGTTTATTTCCCATTCCTTGAAGAATTTGAGATTCTTTGCCTTGGATTTGATTCTTGAGAATGGCTTTAAACCCTTCACCCTTGGAGAATATGAATACTGGAAGCTGCCGCGGTAGTCNTTTGCGTTCTCGTATTCCGTAGTAGGATCGCTCTTNGACTGTTTGTTGAANGANAAGTTTACCGTGAAGTTNGCCGGATCCCATGGTTTCGGTTTNTTGCTCTTNACTCCGAAGTTGAGNCCGGTTACACTGAAACTGGTTACGGTAGAGCGCTCTATGGCATAAGATTGTATTGAGTCGCGTGCGTGTTTTGTCGGTGCGTCGTCAAGCGCGTCTTTCAGAAGCACNTCCCTGTCGAGAGGATTATATTTGGGTGTGATGCGTTCCTTCATCATAGAGTAGTAGACCGGTGCTTTCAGTTTCACCGATGACGGCGCGAATCTTCCTATGTCGCCCTGGACTGCAAAATTAACCTGGGAATAATCATCCATCCGTCGTGAATTAAGGTTCTGGTCCACGCCGCCGAATCCGGCGGTTTCAATGTGGGTGCCGAAATTGATGGTGGCTATGTCGCTTAGTCCGAGGTTTGCATTCACTTTTGCCGCCCATCCTCCGGTGCTTTCAAAGTCAGTAACCTTAAGCTCATTTACCCACACTGTTCCACCTTTGGTGACAGAGGAATTATTCCTAATTCCAATCATCATCACGCGTATATCGCTGAGTGAGGGATTGCCGAGCACCGATATGAGGTTTTGTTCGTTATCCGGGTCACGCTCGCTGAACAAAGTTGTAAAGCTGACTCCGGAACCGTTTTCGGAGCGCATGCGGTTTCGTGCTTCCTTTACAGCGACGAGGTTTTCGAGGAGCAAGTTGAGCCTGTTTGCAGGTTGCCATACTATTTCGCGGTCGGAGCGGGTGTCACTGTATCTTCCCGGCGGAGTGAGGGTCAACGGTATGGAGTATTCGTAATAGTTGTTTTTAACATCGCTGCCAAGGCGGATGAATAGCGAGAGTTCCCCGGAGCGGAGCGAATTTGCATCATTTATCGGGGCTTCTGCGTGCACCCACATCTGCAATCGGCGGTAATTGCGTAAATCCTGCATGGTGTTGCGATACACAGCCCTCGCGTTTCCGGCATCGAGATCGCTTACAGTAAGCGACATAGACTGCTCGTTAAGCTGCACAANCTGTGTTTGCCCAGGGCCGGAGATTCTGTTGACTCCCGGAGGGAGCACATAGTTGACCGGAGTGCGGGATGAATTTTCCTCGATGTTGACAACCGACACATCGAGCTGTCCTTCGGCAGGCGCATCCCCGCGGGTATTGAGGTTGAAATCGTAGGTACGCCACTCTCCACGCACGAGTTCAAGGGTAGCAAAACGAAGGTGCGTGGTGCGTTTGAATCCTGTCATGAACATTCGCATGAAGCGTATCGTAGAGAAATCAGCGATAGAGCCGACAATCCTCTCATATTCGCTGAGGGGGATTTTGAACTGGTACCATTCCACTTCGGCATCGCTTCCATCGCNCAGGCTTACAAGAGACACCTGCTTGTCTGTTATGAAATTCTTACCAACCTCCAGGTCTTCCGGTCGGATTGAAACCTTGTATTGGAAATATCTTTCATATTCATTCAGTGTGTTGTCCTGGTTTATGTCTTCCACATCCGGCAGGTTGCGCGATGACTGGTATAGAGGTTCGCCCGCATCCTCCGGTGAGAGGGAGTTCCCCTCAACTCCGTTGTATCGCTTGTAGCGTTCAAGGATTGAAAGCCTCTGCTCATCGTAATCATATCCACGGTAAAAGTGGTAATTGTCACCTGCCGGGTCATTCATCGGGGAGAAACGGTCGGCATTCATTTTGTCTATTGTGGCAGCCGGTAGTTTTCGGCGCAGCTCGTCAACATAATCCCCATAGGTCGGGAAATTAAACTCACTCTCATTTGGAAGACCGTCAAGACCGACGTCCTGTATGTTTCGTGCTGTTGTATTGTTGTCAAAAGCGTATGTGAGCGAGTTCTGCGATGACACGCGTCCCCAGTTTGTTGTCTGCATAAACTGCTCGTTGCCGTCTACAGGGACTCCGTTTTCGTAGGACTTCATTCCGTCCTTGAGGATGTCCTCGCTAATTTCACCGAAATTGAAATAAAGGTCACCCCCTTCATAGTTAGGATTTTCCGGGTCAAGGAACGGATTCATCAGCCAGAACTGGACATACTCGATATTGCTTTGCTCAAAGTTGGTGTTGTCAAGGCGGCGCATGATTCCTCCCCATCTTTTTTCAGGATACAGCAGCTTGCCTTCGCTGTCAATGTTTGTCGCATCGACATTGTACGGTCCCCTCTCGTCGGGATAGAAAGACAGGTTAAGGGTTTGGATAGTGGAGGACTCGCCGTAAGTAAGCTGCCTGTCCGGGAAAATTTCGCGTGAGGTGACTTCGCGCACNTACGGATTCGACTGTTGCTTAAGGTCGCTACGCAGGTATCCGGGGCACAGTGAGGAATTCCGTTGCGTAAACAGCCTGTCGATATAGTACCAGTTCAGCAAAGCGCGGTTCATGCCGTATGCTGGATTGTTGCTCAATGCCGCTTCGGGGAAAAGTGCATTTGAACCGTTTTCATAAGGCGTTGAGCTGAGAAACCAACCGAAAGGCGAGCGCAGGTCAATTCCGGTCTGGCTGCTTTCAAAATCATCAATATACGAGCTTCCTTTGTTTGAACCGGATTTCTGCTGGTGAGGCATAAGCTTTGCAACCTCACCTATTACGCTGAGATGTGACGGAGCGACTGCATCAACGGTAGGGATTTTGTTGAGGAGTGTGTTTATCCAGTTCACATCGGTGTTGTAAGCCATATTTAGCCCGAGAATGGTATTGTTTACAGTCTCATTGCCTATATTCACTTTTTCAGTCAATGCTTTCTCGGAATAGTGCATGATAGTAGCACCAAGATTGAAGCCTTTGCTGAATTTATAGTTCAAATCAAGACCGAGGAGGGTTTTGCGCTGGGTGCTGAAAAGCGACTGGTTCTCCAGAGTGACATTGATGCTCTGACCGGAGTCTATAATGCTTTGGTTTGTAATCGTAACGATTCCCATGGCATAATCAACAGTATAGTCGCTGTTTTCAACAAGCGTGACTCCTCCGGCNGTCACCACCACCGAGCCACGCGGCACATTCATTGCGTCAAGGCGNATCTGTGAACCCGCGCTTGCCTGNTATTCACCAGTAATGATGAATTTGTTTTTGTCAGCGAACTGCCGTGCGATAACCAGGGTTGAATCATACAGCTCCTGATATAGGAACGGGTCTACCGCCGGGTCGTTCACCCTGTTTTTCAATCCCTCTCCGAAAGGCTCGGCAAGCGGGAAGATGATTTTGCCGGATGTCGGAAGAATAGTATATCCGTCAATGAAATCGAAAAAACCGTCAGGATTTGACGCTTCGTTGGAGTCTATGCGGTCAAGNCCGGTGAGCTGGAGGAGGGGAGTGCCGCTCACCGANGCAATTGGCAGGAAGTTTATTTCCGTGCCGGTAGTGTCCGACAGGTATTTGACCTGGAGTTTGAAATTGCTTTTCTGCACCTGGTATGCCCCGAGCGGGTAAACATTTTTCATCATGAGCCTCCACATAGGCAAACGTGGATCCTGGGTTGTGCTTTTCAGCATTTTGACATACAGCGACCTGTTTGTCTCGGTAATGTCCGATGAAAATTCACCCACTTGGTAAACCTGACCATGGGAAGTGTATTCGTATGCAACTCCGAGCACTTCGTCAGCGTTAAGCTGGCTTTTGAGTGATATGTATCCGAGTGTGGAGTTGAGGATGTATTCGCTTTCCGGAAGCAGACGCGCGCTTTCCACTTTCTCGAAATCCCTTCCACCTTCAATGCCGAATTGTGCCAATGGGGCAAGTGCCTGCGTGACAGTGTTGATATTTCTCGCTCCCGGATAATCTTCTTTTATGACACTGAGCAGATTGTTTGAGGCATTCGCCGGATTTTGCAGCGCAGGGTTAGGAATCCAGTAGCTGTTTACAAGATGCGTGCTTTCTCCAAGGTCCATGAATCCTACAATATTGCGGCTTTGGTTGTACTGCCCGCTTTTATTTGTCACCCAAACTTCGATTCGTGTAATCTTTATGCCGCTTGACACGTATGGCAGCTTCGCGGCAAATGAGTCATAATTGTCGCGAAAAAATTGAGCGAGGAAATAATGGCGGTTCTGGTCGTATTCGTCAGCATTCACTTTGAAAGGAGTAGTCTGTACTCCTGCACGGGTGCTGACAGACCTTGATTCGGAATTTTGCTGTGACACAAGCCCTGTTGCCGTGAGTTTTCCAAACTGCAATGTGCTCTTTATGCCAAAAAGCGCCGCGCTTCCGCGTATTAGCGATGAGCCGGTTGTCATGCTGACATTGCCCGCTTCAATGCTCTTTACAATGTCATCCTCCGTGCCGTCATATTTTAGCTTCAGGTTCTTGGAATCGAAATCAAAGGTTGCATCGGTATTGTAAGTCATGTCAAATTTGAGCCTGTCGCCTACAGTTGCTGTTATGGTAGCCTGTATTTTCTGGTCGAAGTCGAAATATGTTTTCCGTCGGCTCTGCAACGACAAGGCGGGATTGTCGGTTTTGGTGGTTTTTATTCCTGTTGTGATGAGCACGGAACCTTGCGTGCGCAGCCTCACACCTCCCGGTCCGAAAATACGATCCAATGGACCGAGGGCGAAGTTCATGTCAANCACATTGAAGGGTTCTTTGTTCTTCCCNTCCNCGGTCTNTTTGTCNANCTCACGCCATCTTTTGCGCATGGATATGTCGTTTTGCCACAGCTGGTACTGCGCAGGAGTGAGTGTGAACGGCGTTACGATGTCCATTGTCCCGACACGGGTGCGTATGACATACAATCCGGTTTCCGGGTCGTACTCAGCCTGGGTAGAGAGGTTGTCAGGATTGCGCAGGTCGGCAGGATAGGGCTTTGAAGCCAGCTCCTTGAAATCGGCGGGTACAGTGCGCTGCACAGGAGTTGCGGGAAGCGTATCTGCGAGCGCATGTGCGCGTGCGCACGATAATCTTATAAGAAATGTAGATAAGTTCGATTCCTTTTTTAACCTTTGGGAGTTGAGAAAAGATTGTTTAACTGAAGCCGAAAATAAAAAAATACGCATATTGAACCAACAGTTTGGCGTTATAGAATATAAAGTTAAAGAAATTGCTAATTACGTTATGGCTGATTATGGTTATAAAGAGAT
>WFLX010181719.1_pt1 | contig 17970 bp, 21 predicted proteins | sample 4967041 | NCBI WGS metagenome assembly WFLX01 (sample SAMN12857096, study PRJNA449069) | gut metagenome | isolation source: stool from male and female vole | host: Microtus ochrogaster | place: USA:Florida | collected 2017 | reverse complement strand
GTATACTCCAAAAGGATTCGTGATATATTATTAATTATAGGACAGCTTTTTTAATAGCAAACACCTTCGGCAGTACATAATTAACAAAAATTGTTAAAAAAATAAAGTTTAAAATGAATTATAACGGTGAAAAGTATTAGTTGAATTACTATGATCAAGCACGCAAATGCTTGTAAGACATCCAAAAAAATATATGTCAGCAACTATATTTATGCCATATAATATGATATAATGTATATAATTATAGAAGCATCAAGGATGAACCGGAACGAATTGTTCCCGAAGTCAACTGAAAATCAAGACTGCCTGCCTCCTTCCCGTACTGAAAGTACCGAAGGCATTCACTTGTTAAAGTATAACTGATTTACCGAATTTTGGCAAGAGAAAAGCTAAAAATTATTAAAAATTTTTAAACTGTAATTCCTTCTATTGACTTAAAAGTTTTGAAAGTATAATATACTTTTAATCAAAGTAACTATTTTGATTTCAGCATCCTCCCGATGCAGAAAGGAAGGGTTGTCGTATGAAAATCGAAAAAGTAAATGAAAACCAGATTCGCTGTACCCTGACCAGAGAAGACCTAGCCAGCCGCGAGTTGAAATTAAGCGAGCTTGCCTACGGCACGGAAAAGGCTAAAAATCTGTTCCGCGATATGATGCAACAGGCAAATTTTGAGTTTGGATTTGAGGCAGAGGATATTCCTCTCATGATAGAAGCTATTCCACTGAATGCGGAATGCATTGTTCTTATTATTACCAAGGTGGAGGATCCCGAAGAACTGGATACCCGTTTTTCAAGATTTGCCCCTTCCGCCGGTGATGATGACGAGGAAAATGACGAAATGATAACCCAATCTCCCGATGAGGTTCTAGACCTCTTCCGCAGATTACAGAGAGAGCAGGTTTCCGAAGAAACTGAGGCTTACAAGGTTTCCGCCCCCGCCCAGAATCCGGTCAATCACACCCGCATTTTCCTGTTTGGCACACTCCGGCAGGCTATGAATGCTTCTGCTCTGATTGCCCCCCACTATCACGGTCTGAGTACTCTGTACAAGGATGAGCGTTCCTCTCAGTACCTTTTGGTATTAACTCAGGGTGAGGAAACCTCCGAAATTTTTGACAGAGTCAGCAATATATTTTCCGAATACGGTTCACTACAGCGAACCGTACCCGTCAGCCGTACCTTCTTAGAGGAGCATTACGAAGCGCTGCTGACGGATAATGCCGTATCAACTTTGGGCAGCATTTAGGCAAGTCATTTGGCGAAATGTTATCCGGTCAGTACACTAGGCTACAGTAATATGTTTTCACAATTTTCATGACACAAGGGGCTGTGACACCTGTAATTGCAACGATGTCACAGCCCCTTTTATAGCTTGTCTTTCCATTTCATATTATTCAGATGCTTCAATGGCTGACATCAGTTCATCAATATCTATACCATGCACCATCGCAGCCTCTTCCAAAGATTCTCCCTGTGCCGAAGGACAGCCCAAACAATGCATTCCCGCATCTAACAGAACGGGTGCCACATCAGGATTGATGCGTAAAATTTCACCGATTGTCATGTCTCTTGTAATTCCGCTCATAATATTCTCCTTTCTGATTCTTAATGCTTTTTACAGTATAATACTTTCCCCGCAATCTGACAAGTCATTCATTATTTTGCGAAATATCTCATGAGCGGAGCGCCTTCATTTATGAAATAAAAGATAAGCCACATAAGTAAAAATCATTCCGCCGCATGAAAATTTCCGACAGCTTAAATATTTTTTTCCGACTACAACATAATATATCTTTGCACTGATATTTTTTTCAAAAAAATTGAGCCATATCATTACTTTGTATAGAAAAAAGTACACTACTTTGCTTGACTGTGCCGATTCTTTTCAATATAATGAGAACTAAGGATTAGAGCAACAATAGTAATTCATTTTATACTAATTCAAATTTTATAGGAGGCTATTTCAAAATGAGACCAGAATGGAAAGATTTTGTAGGCGGTAAATGGAACAAAGAAGTCAATGTCCGCGACTTTATCCAGAGAAATTATCATCCCTATGACGGCGATGAAGCTTTCTTAGCCGACGCTACACAGAACACAAAGGATTTATGGGCACAGGTACTTGATTTACAGAAAAAGGAGAGAGAAGCAGGCGGTGTTCTTGATATGGATACCAAGGTTGTTTCTACTATTACCTCTCACGGACCCGGTTACTTGGACAAGAGCAAGGAAACTATCGTAGGCTTCCAGACAGATAAGCCCTTCAAGCGTTCCTTACAGCCTTACGGTGGTATCCGTATGGCAGAGAAGGCTTGCTCCGACAACGGTTACGAGGTTGACCCTGAGATCAGCGAGTTCTTCTCCACTCACAGAAAAACACACAACGCAGGCTGTTTTGATGCTTACAATGCTGAGATGAGAGCTTGTCGTTCTTCTCATATTATTACAGGACTTCCTGACGCTTACGGACGAGGACGTATCATCGGTGACTACAGACGTGTTGCTCTGTACGGTATCGACAGACTGATTGAGGATAAGCAGGCTCAGAAGGATTCCACCGGTCGTGTTATGACTGATGATGTTATCCGCCTTCGCGAAGAGATTTCCGAGCAGATGGTAGCCCTGAAGATGATGAAGGAAATGGCAGCTTCCTATGGCTGTGATATTTCCAAGCCCGCTTCCAACGTACAGGAAGCCATTCAGGCTGTATACTTTGGTTATCTGTGTGCAGTAAAGGAGCAGAACGGTGCTGCTATGTCACTTGGACGTACCTCTACTTTCCTTGATGTTTATGCAGAGAGAGACCTNGCNAACGGNACNTTTACNGANGAGCAGATTCAGGAATTCGTTGACCACTTCATTATGAAGTTAAGATGTATTAAATTCGCCCGTACACCTGAGTACAACCAAATTTTTGCAGGCGACCCTGTATGGGTAACCGAGTCTCTCGGCGGTGTCGGCGTTGACGGCCGCCCTATGGTTACAAAGATGAGCTTCCGTTACCTTCACACCCTTACCAACTTAGGACCTTCTCCTGAGCCTAACCTGACAGTACTCTGGTCCACCAGACTTCCTGAGAATTGGAAGAAATACTGTGCAAAGATGTCTATCCAGACCTCTTCCATCCAGTATGAGAACGATGACCTTATGAGAGTAACTCACGGTGATGACTACGGTATTGCATGTTGTGTATCCTCCATGGTTATTGGTAAGGAAATGCAGTTCTTCGGCGCTCGTGCAAACGTTGCTAAATGCTTGCTGTACGCTTTGAACGGCGGTGTTGACGAAGTTACCAAGAAGCAGGTTGGACCTAAGTACCGTCCTGTCAGCGGCGATGTTCTTGATTATGATGATGTAATGAGCAAATTCATCGATATGTTGGAGTGGCAGGCAGACGTTTATGTAAATACCCTGAACATCATCCACTATATGCATGATAAGTACTGCTATGAGAGAGCAGAGATGGCTCTTCATGACAGAGATGTTAAGCGTTACTTTGCAACAGGTGTTGCAGGTCTGTCCATCGTAGCAGACTCCCTGTCCGCTATTAAGTATGCAAAGGTTGAAGTTGTTCGTGACGAAGACGGTATCATCGTAGACTTCAAGACAACAGGCGACTTCCCTAAGTATGGTAATGATGACGACCGTGTAGACGAAATCGCTCAGGAGATCGTTCACAAGTTTATGACCGCAATCAGAAGACATCACACCTACAGAAACGGTGTTCCTACCACCTCCATTTTGACTATTACCTCTAACGTAACCTACGGTAAGGCTACAGGTAATACTCCTGACGGACGTAAGAAGGGTCAGCCTTTCGCTCCAGGCGCTAACCCTATGCACGGACGCGATACCCACGGTGCTGTAGCATCTCTGTCTTCTGTATCCAAGCTTCCTTTCAATGATGCACAGGATGGTATTTCCAATACCTTCACTATCATTCCCGGAGCTCTCGGTAAAGAGGATCAGGTATTCGCCGGTGATATTGAATTAGACTTGAATAAATAATCTGATGTCTTCACGATATCATAATGTATACTATACCTTGATACTGAGTTAGATTAAGATATGTTATTTAACGTTTTTATGTTGAATATTTATAGGAGGAGATACCATGGACGAGAAAAAAATGATTGACGACCTTGTAAAAATGCTGGATTCCGGCATGGCTAACGGTGTCGGGCATGTAAATGTAGATGCCGAAGAGACAGGCGAACAGTCTAAAAACGTTCAGACAATGGGCTGTACGGATTGTTCCAGAACACCGTTAGCCTGCAGCGTACCTACTCTTGAGGAAGGTTTGGACGACTACCGCTAAGCGGTAGTCATCCGGACAACATTGCAGAGAATAAAATTTTACTCTCACACACATTATATAAGGAGGAAATAATCATGGCAGCAAATACAGCACAGGTTGATAACCTTGTATCATTATTGGATGGATACGCAACTAAAGGCGGACATCACTTAAATGTAAACGTATTAAACAGAGATACCTTATTAGATGCACAGAAGCATCCCGAGAACTATCCTCAGCTTACTATCCGTGTATCAGGATATGCTGTAAACTTCATTAAGCTGACTCCCGAACAGCAGGCTGACGTTATCTCTCGTACTTTCCACGAGAATATCTAAGCTCCACGGAAGGATATACTTTACAAAAGGAACGTATTGACANTNATAAACCCGGGAAGATTTCTTCCCGGGTNTTTTACNAAAAAGAATGGTNAGCAAATTTGTGCTGACGCCCAAATTCACGGGCNGTCTGCAGCATGGAGGATTATTATGCAAGGTAGAATTCATTCATTAGAAAGCTTTGGCANCGTAGACGGACCGGGTGTGCGCTTCGTGGTATTTGTACAGGGCTGCCCCATGCGCTGTGCTTACTGTCATAATCCTGATACTTGGGAAATGAACGCAGGCACTCTGATGGATCCGTCCGAAATTATCGAACAATATGAGCGAAACGCAAGCTTTTATAAGGGCGGCGGAATAACCGTAACCGGCGGGGAACCTTTGATGCAGCCTGACTTCCTGATAGAATTATTTACTCTGGCTAAGGAGAAAAATATTCACACCTGCATCGACAGCTCCGGTATTGCTTTTAATCCCGATAACGCCGCTTTGCTTGAAAAGCTGGACTGCCTTATGGCACTAACCGACCTTGTTATGCTGGACATCAAGCACATTGACCCTGAGAAGCATAAGGAGCTTACAGCCCAGCCCAACACTAATATCCTTAAATTTGCCTCTTATCTGAACGAGAAGCATGTGGATATGTGGATTCGCCATGTTGTGGTTCCGGGTATTACCGATGATGATACCTATCTCTTTGAGCTTGGCTATTTTATTGGGCAATTCAGCAACCTAAGGGCACTGGATGTACTTCCATACCATACTATGGGAGCTGCCAAATATGAAAAGCTTGGAATGGAATATAAGTTAAAGGACGTACCTCCCATGGATAAGGATAAGTTGCTTGATAAGAAACAGGTGATTTTAAACGGTATTAAAAAGAGACGTGGCGAAACCTCATAACCCGAAGCAACTATTATAATTTTTCTGAAATAAAGACTTGTATTCAAGTGCTATTTATATTAAAATATAATCAGTTATTGAGATTTTCTATCAAAGTAAATATCTGAGATAGAACTTAAGGAGGATTGAGACTATGGCATATGTAATTGGTGATGCTTGTGTATGCTGCGGCGCTTGTGAAGCACAGTGTCCTGTAGGCGCTATCAGCATGGGCGATGGCAAATTTGAAATTGACGCTGACAAGTGTATTGACTGTGGCTCTTGCGCAGGTCAGTGCCCTGTTGGTACTATCGAACAGGATTAATTCCTACTACGATATGAAAGGCATTTCAAAAAATGAAATGCCTTTTCTTTTTTGTATTTTTTCCTTCCATTTCTTCCATAAGTTTTTCAACTTCCTTTTTTTCATTCTGATTATTTATTTCTTCGCTCTTTTTGCTTACCCCCATTTTCTTTTTACTCTTTTTGCGCAAAAGCTCGTCCATTCTCTGATAATACTTTTCATTACGTTCTGCCTGAACTCGGTCTCTTTCTTCTTCACGCTCCTCCTGTGCCCTGAACTGATAATCCAGTTCCTTGATAATACTTTCCTTCATCTCCTGACACAGCTCTTGATTATTTTCACGCAGAGTCTCCCTTATCATTTGCTGCAAAAGCCACTGTAGACGCTTTGCTTTCTCCTCTTTGTTCTCTTCTGAAAGCACTGTGGGTTTCTTTTTTTCGCTATTATCAACAATATCAATTGCCATTTGCGGCTCCTTCGATACCACGTCTAATTTACCGTCCTTCAAAATCATTTTAATTGCTTTCAACTGTAGTCCCCTTTCCTTCATATTCTTAATCTGTTTAAATCTTTCTACGTCCTCCTCTGTATAATAGCGGTGACCTAATTCATTTCGTTTAATGGGCAAATGAAGCTCTTCTTCCCAATAACGCAAAACATGGNTCTCCACCNTCACTTCTTTTGCAGCATCTGAAATTAATANATAGTTNTTNANATAATTCCCCTTTNCTNATAAATTTATAATTTTATAAATTCACAAAAAGAGAACGATTATCCCGCAATCGTTCTCTTTTGTAAAATATTTTCATTATTCTATTGTTGCTGAATCCTTGGCCGCTCCAAATTAGCAAATTTCGTGTACTCAGGCAGCCATGCAAGCTCCACCGTACCTATAGGACCATTTCTCTGTTTAGCTATGATAATCTCGGAAACACCCTTTTTATCCGTATCATGGTTATAGTAATCATCTCGGTAGATAAACATTACCACATCGGCATCCTGCTCAATCGCCCCTGATTCACGTAAATCGGAAAGCATTGGTCTGTGATCCGGTCTTTGCTCCACCGCGCGGCTAAGCTGGGATAACGCCAGCACCGGAACACTTAATTCTCTTGCTACTGCCTTTAGCGAACGGGAAATATCGGAAATTTCCTGTTGTCTGGAATCCGTACGCCCACTGCCTGTCATCAACTGCAAGTAGTCAATAATAATCATGGATAAGTTATACTCCAGCTTGTACTTTCTGCATTTAGAACGCAGCTCCGAAACACTAATACCCGGCGTATCATCTATAATCAGGTTAGATTTTCCTATAATACCGGCGCTTTCAATAAGGCGCTCCCATTCCTGATCGTTTAACTGACCCGTCCTCAGATTCTGCGCATCTACATTGGATTCCAGAGAAAACATACGGTTTACCAGCTGTTCCTTGCTCATCTCCAAACTGAAAATCGCTACCGTCCTGTTCTGCTTAAAAGCCACATGCTGGGCTATATTCAAAGCAAACGCCGTCTTACCCATGGAAGGACGAGCCGCTATCAACACCAAATCAGAGGGCTGCATACCCGCAGTGCGGTAATCCAAATCAGTAAAGCCGGTGGCAATGCCTGTAACGCTTCCCTTATTCTTTGCCGCCTTCTCAATCTTGTCCAAAGCATTCATAACCACCTGACGAATCGGTACAAACTCACCGCTATTGCGCTTCTGCACCAGCTGGAATACCCGCTTCTCGGTATCCTCCAGTATGTATTCCAAATTCTCCTTACCTGCATAGCAGGTGTTGGCTATCTCCTCATTTAAACGTATTAATTTGCGGAGCACTGATTTCTCCGATACAATAGCGGCGTAATACTTGACATTAGCCGATGTAGGCACCGCAGTAATCAAATCCCTGACAAACTCCAAACTGCTCACCTCAGGCGGAACATCCTTTTCCTTCAACCTATTCTGTAAGGTTACCAAGTCCACCGGGCTGCCTTCATCGTTCAGTTCTATCATAGCTTCAAACAAAATACCGTACTGTCTATTATAAAAATCTTCTCCGGTAATTATCTCCGAGGCAGCAACAATCGCCTCCCTGTCCATAATCATGGAACCAATCACAGACTGCTCTGCTTCTACACTATGGGGTAATATTCTCTTTATGACGTTCTCGTCCATAGCCAGCATGCTTCTACCTTCCTCGTCCTTCACTTTTGCAGTAATGTTAAGCCTCTACTACCTTCACAGTTACTTTTGCCGTCACCTGTGGATGAAGCTTCACTGCTACTTCATAGGCGCCAAAATTCTTAAGGCTCTCGGAAAGCTGAATTTTTTTCTTGTCAATCTCAATATTAAATTGTTCCTTGTATGCTAAAGCAATTTCCTTGGTTGATACAGAGCCAAAGGTTCTTCCGCCTTCTCCTGCCTTTATCTTTACCACAACCTGCTTGGACTCTAAATCTGCTGCCAAGGCTTTTGCGGCATCTAGCTGCTCCTTGGCAAGCTTTTCCGAATTTGCCTTCTGTAATTTTAAATCGTTCATATTCTTAGCCGTTGCTTCCACACCGATTTTCTTGGGTAAAATATAATTTCTGGCATAACCGTCGTTAGCTTCAATAATATCGCCTTTTTTTCCTAGTTTTTTCTCATCCTGTAATAAAATAATCTTCATGCTTTACCTCGTTTCTACAAGAGAAAAATTAATTTTTCACTCTTCTCTCCTGTCACTTTATATCTCATTATTCTCCAGCATACTGTCAATGGTACGCTTCAAAATGCCAANTGCCTCGNCAAGTCCGACTCCNTNCANTTNACATGCAGCGGNGCTCAAGTGACCGCCGCCGCNCATTCTCTCCATNATANNCTGCACATTNACCTCGNCAATGGAACNNGCGNTGACATATATCTTACTNNGATAATCCGTCAGCACAAAGCTTGCCTTAATTCCTTTAATATTCAAAAGCTCATTCGCTGCTTGGGCACCGATAATCGTAGGACTGGGCAACTCGTCCGCGGTGCATACGGAAATTGCAAAAAACTGCCTGTAAATCTCCGCCTGACTGACAGCATCCGCCCTTGCCTTATACTCTAAGGCATCCTCCCTAAACAGCTTGCGCACTCTTGTCACATCGGCGCCGCTGCGACGCAGAAACGCAGCCGCCTCAAAGGTACGCACACCTGTTTTCGTCATAAAATTACTTGTGTCAATCATAATACCCGAATACATACAATCCGCTTCCTCCGGGCGGATTTTAATATTATCATACGTATACTGCAAAATCTCCGATACCATTTCACATGCCGAGGAAGCATATGGCTCCACATAGGAAAGTGTTGCATTTTCAATGGTCTCCGTTCCCTGCCTGTGATGATCCAAAACCACAACCGATTTACAAAATCTCAGTAAATCCGGACATTCTGTGATGGAAGGTTTATTCACGTCCACAACCACCAATACCGCATTACTGCCAGCCATTTCAATAGCCTGCTGACTGTTTATTATCATATCTTCCTCATACTCGGGATTATTCTTGAAAATATCTACCAGCGGCTGTATTGCACTGGTAGCCTCATTCAATACAATATTGGATTTTCTTCCCAGCGTCTGTGCAATGCGGTAAATGCCTACCGCAGACCCAAAGCTGTCCACATCTGGCATACGATGCCCCATAACCAACACTCTATCCTTAGAAGTAATGATTTCTCGCAGGGCATGAGCCTTTACACGTGCCTTTACACGGGTATTTTTCTCCACCTGCTGACTCTTTCCGCCATAATAAGTGATACTGTCAGGAGTCTTCACCACCGCCTGATCTCCTCCCCGCCCTAACGCCAAATCAATGGCATTGCGGGAAAATTCATAATTCTGCGCATAAGTCAAACCATCCAAGCCTATACCAATACTAATGGTAACCGCCATCTCATTTCCGATATTAACAGTCTTGACTTCTTCCAAAAGGTCAAAACGAGTCTCCTGAAACTGGGAAATTGCTTTCTTTCTCAATATAATAAGATATTTATCCTTTTCCAGCTTCTTACTGATACCATCCAATGCCGAAATATATTTGTTGACCTTTCTGTCAATCAATGCAATCAAAAGAGAACGCCGAACCTCCTCCACGCTCTCCAATGCCTCTTCATAATTATCGAGATAAATCATACCCACAGCCAAGCTCTGGTCATCTACCTCCTGCAAAGCAATATGTAGCGCCGTCTCATCAAAGAGATATATCGCTATCAGGTAACCGTTATAGCCCTCGGCATCAATCATATCACTGTGTTCTACCATTTCCTTTAAGGAAATCTTACGGAACTTAGCAATATACTCGGAACCTTCATATTCCAGTTCATATTGTGCCTCATCTACGCCGCTGTCATCCGGCAGACGATCTCTGGTAATTGTAGGAAACAATGAAGTAATAGACTTATTATATCCCTTAGGCTGGTGGACTACATTCTCAAAAGCGCTGTTGGTCCAGATAATCTTTCCGCCATCATCCAGCAAAGCATAAGGAATATCCAAATCACGCAATAGTTTACGCTGGATTTGCCCGTATTCCGTGGCAAAGCTAATAAGCTCATTCATAATAATAGGCTTATTATAAAAATATAAGGTCAACGTAATGATTAGATAAAAAATAGTATAACCGGTAAGCAGAAGACCCGCGCGATAGTCAACCATAAACATGGCAACATCAATCACACAGAGAAGAATCCCCAAATAAATACTGAATTGTATATATGTTTTAATTCTACCTTTTAGTCTCATTCTTTTTTTCATTGTCATACCCCATGTCCGCAAGGTTTTTTACTGCATTTTTTACGGACTTAAAATCAACAGTTGAAAGTGGCTCTCGACTCTTTCAGCCTTTCNGTCATGCGCNGAAGCGGCGCAAATAATTAGTGAACAACGCAAANGNAAGCGTTAAAGCTTGCNGATGCGNTTTATGTGCTTTGGGCGAGCTCAGCCCCTGTANCAGATGATATTTGTCTCTGCCCTTACCGAACATTATACCAAATATCATGGCACTATGCTACAATTTAATTTGTCAAACGGTGAAATGTTATGTAGAAAAATACTAATTANTTTTGTTAATTNCTCATTTTTAAGGCCATACGCCGGGTCTGGGCCTGTTTACGGTGATGACGTGGTTCTTTTCCAAATTAGAAATCANCAGANGCCTTGCTTGATCCTTATACTCAGGCTTAAGCATATAAAAACAATATGTGTCGATAATCTGGAAAAGATTAGCGGTTCTTCCTTCAATTTTAAAATTCTGGAAGCCCATAGGAACATACTTCTCCCAAATTGNCTCGGGAGAAACAAATGTTGGATAATCCTGAATGGTATACAAAGAGTTCATATCCCCATACTTACAGTACCACCCAGGAACAGGAATTTTCTTATCAGAAGGTATCTTCCTGTTTTTCAAGGTGGTTCGCCCCTGCATTCCAACCATTTTATAATGCTCTCCTCTGCGCGGACAATTTGGCACACAACAGGAGTTTACCAATATTTCAACCTTCTCTTTCTTTTCTATCTGGCTGATNANATCGNACTGATTGNTCAGGTTATAGNCCAAAANNANCATATAATAATCCTTATCAAGTTCCTCATTCAACGCATCGATATCTCTGATTTCCTTACAGGTAGAGCTGTTTAGCTTGTAGCCGGGATAATTCTCACGGATATATTCTTCCAGAATCGGTGAAAATATGATAACCTCGTTCATGCCGTTGTCCGCCACTTTCATACAAAAGTTACAGTATTCGTCCTTTAAATCTTCTTTCGTAACCAACGGGTTAGTATAGGTATAACGCACCGGCACTCCCTGCGCATTAATACTTTTCACTACCTCACGCACAAATTTGGCATCGCACTGATCTCCATTGCTGAATCTTCCTCCATTCCAAATAGAAGTGGGGAATTCTCCGTAAAAAGAAGCAATCTCAACGCCCTCACGAAAATATTGAGGGTAAGTTTTTAACATGCTTAAAAACAACATATTTAAAGGAAAATTGTATCTCAAACCCGGTAAATGAAAACGCACTTTCATAGCTATACCTCCTGTTCAATATTGGGATGGAACATCCAAACTTTTATCTCCTTGTTTTTACTCTGCTCAAAATTATTTCTTACATGATTAACTGTAACATGTCGCAATTTTTGTGTCAAGTTATCGCCGCACGATGTACCGATAATCATTTCCCCATGGCTAAACCGTTACTGCTATGATGTAAAAGAAAATTTTTAGAATGACTTTATAACATGTGTGTAGTATAATAAAAATAGTAACCATATAAAGGAGACTCATATAAAAAATAAGCTTGATAGCCTATTTTTCATATAGCTATTTGTACCGGAGCATCACAAATGGCATTGATGGCAGATGATAAACTGCCTTTGGGAATTTCNTATCGCCCCGTCNCGTANACGCTCNGGAACGGAGACCAACAATGCAAAGAAACCTTGAATCAATTACTGGACATGGTAGACAGGGGGCAAATCGCGGACTGGCGGACCTTGCCGCCCGCTATGGACTTAATAATATCAGCGATATATTTATAGAATAAATCAGTTATGAACCACTGGATTTATAATGCCGTACTCCCACTCTCCACAGAAGATAACACGGAATCAGAAACAGGATTGCCACAATCGGTAAAAACATATAAACAGGATTTGTTGTCCTACCCAATAGATAAAGCAGCGGATAATACTGCACTAAAGCATAGGGTATCACAAATGTGGTAAACTGCAGCATTCTCTTTCCGTAGATTCCTATAGGATACTTGCCGTGTTCTCTGGCGCCATCTGTCAATACATTCATAAATTCAAGCCCCTCCAATGTAAAAAAACAAAGCGCCGCATGTATCATAAAAAGCCCCGTAAACAAACAGGTTCCGCCAATCAACATAAACACAACAGTACATATCTTGGCAAATGTCCATGAGATATCACTTCGCACAATTCCATAGCCAAACATGATTACCGCCTGAAGCATTCTGCCGATTCTGGTTAACTCAAATTTACTGCCCAACACCTGTAATATCTCGCTTTGCGGTCTCACCAGCACCCTGTCAAAGGAACCGCTGCGAACCATACCCGAAAAGCTGTCAAAGCCCCTTGCCCACATTTCCGCCAAAGCAAACTCCAACAGCATAATGGAAAAACAGAGCAAAACCTCACTATAGGAAAAGCCCTTTACATTGGAAAATCTCTGAAACAGAAAAAACATTCCCAAAAACACATTAAAGGACACCAAAAACTGCCCCATTGCAGTGAGTAGAAATGAGGTCTTATATTGCATCATGCTCCGGACATTGATGGAAATATAATGCTTATACAGCCGCAAAGTAGTTTTTATTGTGTTTTGTTTTCTCTGTGCCAATTTTTTCACCATACCTCTCCAAATATATGTTTTACCTGTCTGCCGCAAAGCTATGCGCCAATCTCACGCAGCAGACGGCTTCAAAGGCAGTTCTGTTAGCTAATTGTGAGCATGTCAGAACACTAACCTCCCTGCACCGTCACCTTTTTCTCCGCATACCGGCACAGCCTGCTGCCACCCGCAACAAGTATAATAAGCCATATGATCTGCAGACAGACGACACTTGACATTTCCTGCCCCGACATACTCCCACTGTAAATGCGCAGCGGAACATTCTGCATAGATGCAAAGGGCAAAAGCTCCAAAACACGCTGAATTTTTTCGGGAAAAAAGGGTAGTGGTATCACTCCCCCCGACAAAAATTCCACCGCAGAAGTAAACAATATCTGCAAGCCCTTGGGTGATATGGTAAAGAATGTAAGCGAATAAATCAACATGCAAAAAGCAACTGTAACCATCAGACCCAACACCATTGTAAGTAAAAACAGAAGCATATGAACCATGCCTTCCGGTCTGCACAAACCGAATGGCGCAGGAAGAAACGCCGCTACTATCAATATGGGAAAACAACGCAGCAAAGCTCTTGATAAACGATTCGCCAGACTACGCGAAAACCACATATGATAAATACTGACAGGACGACAAAGTTCATATGCGATATTGCCGTCCATGATTGCATCAAATATTTCACTTTCTATCATCCATGCCGCAAAAAAGGCTAAAAAAGCCTGCTGAATCCATATATAGGACACAGTAGCCTCAAAGGTCATGGGAAAACTCTCCGGCTCTGCCTCGTAAAATGCTTTAAAAACCATAATTTCCATGGCTCCCCAAAAAAACTGCGTGATAATACCTGCAAGCGCAGCTGCCCGATATTGCAGCCCCATGGAAAAACGCAGGCGGAAAAAGGATAAATATTTACTCATACTTCCTCTCATCTGTCCAACCTCACCCCTAAATCTCATAAGTACGGTACAACTCTGCCACCGTCTCATCAATACTGCCGTTCCCCTTTTTAATATCCTCCAGAGTGCCGTCCAAAAGAATCTGCCCCTTTCCAATCAGGATAATTCTTTTGGTTAGCGCTTCGATATCCTGCATATCATGAGTGGTCAGAATCACAGTAGTGCCATGATTCTCGTTCTGTTCCCGTATAAAATCCCTTACCGACAGCTTTGAGACTGCATCCAGCCCAATAGTCGGCTCGTCTAAAAAAAGTATACGCGGGCTATGTAAAAGAGACGCCGCAATCTCACAGCGCATGCGCTGGCCCAGAGAGAGCTGTCTGGCGGGAGAACGCAACAACTCTCCCAAGCCCAATAATTCAGTCAGTTCGTCCAGATTTGACCGATATATTTGGTCGGGAATAGTGTAAATATCCTTCAACAGTTCAAAGGAATCTATGACGGGAACATCCCACCACAGCTGAGAGCGCTGCCCGAAGACGACTCCAATCTCTCGTACATGATGAATTCTGTCCTTCCAAGGAACCCGTCCATCCACAAGACACTGCCCGCTGTCCGGTGTCAATATTCCGCTTAGAATTTTGATTGTAGAGCTTTTCCCCGCTCCGTTGGGTCCGATATAGCCCACCATCTCACCGTCGTGAATGGTAAAGCTTACATCCTTAAGGGCATGAATCTCTTCATATTCCCTGTAAAACAATGCTTTGCAAGCCTCTTTAAAGCCTGCGTTACGTTTTGCAATCTTGTACGATTTACATACGTTTTCCATCGTAATCATCTTGCTTCCCCCTGGTAGTTATATCGCCGCAATGCGTTTCATCACATAATATCTTGCCAAGTCGGTCCGACTCTGCCAAGTTTCCCTTATTCCTGTTAAAAAGGAAAAACAAGGAGCTACCTTTATGATAGCTCCTTGCACTCAGCTATTGCCGCAAATTAATCCTGAACATAAGGCATCAGTGCAATGTGACGTGCTCTCTTAACAGCTACAGTCAATGCTCTCTGATGCTTCGCGCAGTTACCTGTGATTCTGCGAGGAAGAATCTTTCCTCTCTCAGATACATATCTCTTTAACTTGTTGGTATCCTTGTAATCAATAACNTTGTCCTTGCCACAGAANACACAAACCTTTTTTCTCCTGCGNACTCCGCNCTTCTTTCTCATAGGGGNATCGGACTTCTCTGCTTTATTATANGCCATTTCAATGCCTCCTATCTAACANCAAAATNGCTCTATGCGAGCATCCTCATGTGCGTCAAAATTAGTTAAACGGTAATTCTTCGTCAATGCCGTCAGGGATGTTCATAAATCCGTCGCCTGCACCTGAAGGAGCCGGTGCACTGTTTCCACCGAAACCACCGCCATTGTAACCACCCTCATTGCCTGCCGATGCATTTTTACTCTCCGCAAATTCGATTTCATCTACCATTATGCGGACGCTATAAACCATCTGCCCATCCTTATTGGTATAGTTATCATTCTGAATTCTTCCACAGACAACAACCTTTACACCCTTGCGCAAATATCTTTCAATAAACTCAGCCTGCTTTCCAAATGCAGTACAATTAAAAAAATCTGCATCCGGTTCACCTTCACGCTTAAATCTTCTGTCAACTGCCACTGAAAAACGGGCAACTGCAGTTTGGCTTGCACCCTGTGAGTATCTCACTTCCGGATCTCTTGTCAAACGTCCCATAAGAATTACTTTATTCATCTTCTCGTCTCGCTTTCTATTTATGCCTCGTNCTGTCTAACGCATAANTATCTGATAACNTTGNCCATAATACGGATACGGCTTTCAATCTCAGCCGGTGCAGTGCTATCAGNATNAAATCTGATGAAATAGTAGAAAGCTTCTTTCATTTTCTGAATTTCGTAAGNAAGTCTCTTCTTACCCCNTTCATCCACTTCTGTGATGGNACCGCCGAATCNCTCAACCAGAGCCTTNCACTTGTCNACAANTGCTGCTCTCTCATCATCTTCGATTTTAGCGCTAACAACAACGGCTAATTCATACTTGTTCATGCTTTGTTACCTCCTTTTGGTCTCTGGCCCACGTCTTATGCGTGAGCAAGGAATTAATATATCACGAATTAGTATAATACCATAAACTATGCGCATTTTCAAGCATTTTCGTTAATTTCCTTCACATTTTTTTCCAACAGCCTTCTTGCAATCATAATCTGATGCCCACATCCCAGACATTTGAGACGGAAATCGGCTCCTACCCTGAGCACTTCCCATTCCCTGCTCCCACAGGGGTGCTTTTTTTTTAATTTTAATACATCGCCTATATTAATGTCCATTATATCAAATCCTTTCCTTAGAGCTTTCCTATCCAAAAATCCTTGATAACCCCCAGAAATTCCCGGAGCATATTGTTGGGCAGCATGGCAGGATAAGAATCTGCCGCCAATCCTTCTATGTGAGCATAACCCATTTTCTCCGCAATCTTCTCTCCCCGAAATACATGAAAATTATTGGTAACCAAGACCACCCTGTCATTTTCCTTATCAAGCAGCGCCGCACTGTTATATAGATTTTCATAAGTACTGGTAGACTTGTCCTCCAATAAAATACGTTCCTCCTCTATGCCCGCCGCTATAAGATACTCGGACATTCCTTGAGCCTCACTGATAGGCTCGTCGCTTCCCTTCCCTCCCGAAACAATGACATATGTGTCAGTATTCTTTCTCAAATACTCCAGAGCCTTATCCAAACGCTTTTTTAATACATAGCTGGGTCCGCTAGACTTCCACTGTGCTCCCAAAACTATCACATAATCCGCATCCGGCTGTGCCTTTGCACCAAATCGGCTGCAGATGAAGCCCTCCACTATTCCAAAGCACAACAAACCTGTCAAAAAGCCTATTATAACAATAACCTTAAACACTTTCGGCAACTTCTGCATCAGTTTTCTTCGGGATAAAACCAAGGATACCAGTCCGCATACCATCGCCAGTACTCCCCACATCGCAAAGAAAGTAGTGCCATATCCCATAAAGAACGCAATGGAAAGACAATACACAAGGCATGCTACAGCCAGCACTGCAAAACAAATTGAACCTATAGACTTTTTTTCCCGTCTGCCACCGCGATTCTCCAAATATATTACTTTTTTACTTTTTTCCAAGGGAATCAAATGCTCTTTTTTTCTTTTCCACATATCTTCTCTTCTACCTATTGTATATGACAACATCTCTGATATTATTTACTATATCATAAGAAACTATTTGTACTCAATAGCGTACATATTTTAGTTTCTTAAGTTTTTCTTAAATAATGTTTTTATAAGATAAGCAATAATACTGTATTTATAGCTTATCTTTGCCCATGCCATTTCGGAGGTAGCATAATATTTTTCTTTGTTGCTGTGGCAACCTCTTAGCAGCGTAAGTTATTAAGTTAGGAAGTGTTGTATTAATTTGTATTAGTAAAATATCTAAAACCCTTGAAAACATTAAATTTATCACAAGTGAACTTTCCCTTACGCCCTCCCTCATGTTATATCTTCCCCTAAGGCATTATGAACCCCGCGAAGGGAAAAATAAGGGAAACAAAATGATAAAATAATATAACACAAAAGCAGTATCTCTGCTTCTTAATTATTCATTTGTAAAACATGTATTGTAAACCTACATGCTGTATTTTATTTTCATTTGTTTCTTCTTTCTACGGTTATATATTTGTTACTTTTTGAAATTATTTGTCGGTATTGTTGATATCTATGTACATTTTGGCTTCTCTAGCGATTAATTCAGCTTTACTAATATTGAATAATGATATACTATTATATTTGCAAAAGGGG
>WFLX010008572.1_pt1 | contig 17970 bp, 12 predicted proteins | sample 4967041 | NCBI WGS metagenome assembly WFLX01 (sample SAMN12857096, study PRJNA449069) | gut metagenome | isolation source: stool from male and female vole | host: Microtus ochrogaster | place: USA:Florida | collected 2017 | reverse complement strand
TGGGAATGATCATTGCACTTCCAGAGAGTCGAAGGCAATTCCGTTGAGGTCGGGAGCGGATAGCACCACCTTATATGTGCCAGCATTGATATACCCTCCCGTGGTAGTGCTTAGCATCCTCCATTTTTCGGGTGTGTCTGGAATATTAAGAGTGTCATCTTTCAGCACAGCTCCGTTGGGAGCTATAAGCTTCAGATTGACAGCCACCGGATGACCATTAGTGTTCATAAACTTGAAGCGCAGGGCATAGACTTGGGCGAGTCCTGTTGAAATTGTCCACTCAATACTGCCATTGCCTTGGAAGAAGACACCTGTCTGCTTTTTCCATTCCTTTTTGATGAAGTCTCCTTCGCATTGAGCTTCTTCAGCCTCATAGACTATAGGGAGGCGGGCATTTTCATCGACTGGAAGCATCTCTGCAGGCATCTTTGCCAGCACGTCGCCATCAGCCTTTTTCCAGCTCCATTCTGATTTGGCACTCTTTTCNGGTNCCTTTACACTTTGATCAAGAGTAGCCACTGCTATCGCGGAGATTACGGCTTGTCCGGCTTTAACCTCGGGGAAACTTATACGGAGGACTCCGTCGGTCACATTGCAGTCCACTACTTTTTTCAGCAACGTGTCGTGACCGGCCTCAGCCCAAATGTCGAGGTCGTCAATGACTGTGGAGTCATTGACAGCAACGTCGAATATGCGCAAACCCTCACAGTCGGTGTCTTTTCCGCCTCCAGTCCCATGCCAAGGCTCAATGAAGTATAGTTCCACTTGATAGTGGCCGTTTGGNAGCGGGATATTATATGAAAGCCGATGTCGCCCAAATCTGAAAGATTGCAGGAGTGGCCAATCGCCACTTCCTTTGATGGGATCATTCGTCGTCCGTTGGCTCGCCAGATAAGGATTCAAGTCATCAAAATCTTGAGCCCAGGAGTGAGAGAGTGTGGTGTCATCCGTTTGCCAAACCTGACTAAATTCATCAGTGTACTCATCGCCTCCGCAATTTATGCGGACTACATAATTCATACCTTCTTGAGGTTTGAGAGCNGTAGATCCTGCACTCTTCAAAGTGTCGAATCCGGGTGCCTCAGCGAGATTATCAAGCACAATCACATCTTCAGCGACTGGCTGACCTCCATAATATCCCACGGCACGAAGCACGTTATAGTTGATCGCCGCATCAGTCCACGTAAAATGTGTGCCAATTTCTCCCTTCTGGCGGCGACCCAAAAGAATAGTCTCGGATACATCATTATAAAGAGCCACNGAGTCGCAATTGCTATATACTTCAATAGTGGCAGCACGCGGGCCAGAGAAGCGGTCGGGCCATGTATGGGAACCTATGTAGACGAATGGATCCTCCTGGGCCGGCACATAATTGGCCTTATACATATAATATACGTCGGCGGGTTCCTCCCATGGAGTCACTAATCCCTTGTAGTTGAATGGTCCTACCTTGTCGATCATCCTGTAAGCCTCATCGGGTTGGCGNCGNCCNGGATTGTCGTGGCTGCTGAAAATCCACTGATAATGACCGCAGACACTATCTCGAACTCGCTCAGCCTCACGGATTTTTGTTTCCAAGAGTTGGGTCATACGCTCCTCNGTCCAAGGACCGGAAGCGTCAAATTCGCCCGGNTCGGAATGGAACCCAAGTGTTCGCCATGCACCATACTCTCCGTTGAGGAGTTGATTGGGTCGCGACAATTCTTCGCCATATTTATAAATGTCGCCCCCGTATGTGCCACTCCAGTTTTGAATTACGTTCCAATCTGTGCCCTCACCTCCATTGCATGTTGTGATCACACGCATGTCACGCGCAGTCGGATCCATNTCNCGNATNATNTCNGCGCATTCTTCAGCAAAATCGCGGGGGAGAGTACTTTCATTTTGCAGACCCCACATTATCACTGAGGGAGAGTTACGACGCTCCTTCACCCACTGGCGGAGAAGAGTCTTGAAATTTTCACGGAATTCCNGAGTATCATACCATACATGGGCAGAAAACTGAGGCCANAAAAGGATTCCATCCTTATCCCAATATTCCTGATAGCGAAGATTATGCGGCTGATGAGCATCGCGCACGGAGTTGAATCCTGCATTTTTGATTTGCTTTACCCTGGATTCTATCTGCTCCTCGCTGAAAGCGTGTGAGGCCCCGAACTGGTGCTCATATTCACACACTCCGTTGATGAAGACGGGCATACCGTTGACGAAGAAACGCCCATCACCATCATTTCTCTTCGCCGGCCAGGATATGCTGCGGATGCCGAAGGGAGTTGATATTTCATCTAACGTCTTTCCATTGCTCTTCACCATTGAGAAAAGTGTATAAAGATACGGAGAAGAGGGCGACCAACGCTCTACATCTGATACGGCAGCCGCCTGCGAGATGGTGCGACTTTCCCCGGGCTCAAGAGTCAGTGAATTCTTCAGGAGGAATATCTGCTTTCCATCAGCATTTTTGAATTGGCTTGCAAGGTCAATCCGGTTCTTTTTTTTCCCATAGTTCTTCACTTCTGTCTGGATAAATACAGTGTCGCACGCGGCATTATTCCAAATATGGACNCCAAATGGCTCTATTCTGACTTCATCGGTCACTTCAAGCTCTACGGGNCGAAAGATGCCGAATGGCTGAGACCCTTCACTNAATCCCCATTCTGAAGAACAACCACCGCACACCCACGGCATATCTGCAATCATCTCAGGATGAGATGCCACGACTTCCAACGAGTTAGGACCATCAAAATTCAGATAATCAGTCACATCAAGAGTCATTGATGTGCGTCCGGAAGGTCGCTTTCCGAAATCATGGCCATTTATNTTTACATCAGCGTATGTGCCNACACCCTCGAAATTGAGGAAATAGCGTTTGCCATCCTTTCGGGCTGGCATGTCAAAGCTCTTTTTATAAGTGGCCTCCCCATGAAGATTGCCATGAGTAAGTTGGCGGTAACCGTAATAATCATCCCAGTTGTGGGGCACGTTAACTTTCTGCAATGTTCCCTTATTCTCACCAAGCCAAGTGTCCCAGCCTTCATTCAAAGAGATACTCGTGCGGCTCCCAACGTCTGGAGTTGCTCCCCAGACATTCGATGTCGCTGCAATGACAATAGTCATTAATGAAAACCATGCAACCACTCTTTTTATCATATTGGTCAAAGATTGCTTTAGAAATGTTGATTTGTATTACGGTTATTGTTCTCTTTAGGGAAGTCAATAGTTTTTCAGGTAGATGAATGCTGGGGTAAGACCTGCTTTTTCTTTAATGGCTGCGTCGACATTCGGCCCATTATTTTCCCATACATTTCCCGGACCGTTGGCATTCTGGAGATACTTTTCTCCTTCTGTCCAGTTGTCTTTTACATTGATGAAAGAAGATCCTTCATCTGTGTAAAGATAAAACCAATGGTTTGGGTCGTGGGCGTAGCCGGGGGAATAGATATCGCTGACACAATTCTCCGTGACCCAACTGTGGGGTTGAGATCCAAGTGTATAGACTCCGGCGACGTCATACATGTGGCGGGCATAATGGTGAATTTTGTTGGCATGCACACGGTTGTTGCGCATACAGTTGACGGTGCGTGTCCATCCCCAGCCAAGATTGATGCCNCTATAAGANACATCATTAATTTCGTTGTGTTCGATATTAATGCCCTTCACATATCCGGCGCAGATGCCCAGTGTGCCCCAATCNTCATTGGCAACGTTTGTGATAAGATTGTTGGCTATGGTAAGATCTGAGCATACTTCTCGTTGGTCAGCGGGATCGTATGGGAGATGGGTCTCATGGGAAGCCGGACTGAAATTGCCTACTACTATGCCGTTGCCGGCAATATCCCGAAACAGACATCCTTCAATCAGGCCTCCTTGTGTGCCCCACACATAGTCGAGTCCGGAAGACCCAAGGCGCTCAAACCTGCATTTTAAGAAATCGATGTTTTGCGCTCCGCTAACAGTNACTGCAGCNGCNGGGCGCCCGAGCCATCCTTGATTGTCAAGCGAGTGGTTTTGGGGTCGTGCCATCTTCGGGCGCAGTTTATAGCCGTCAGTCATGTACATTCCGGCTTGCAGGGGGACGTGTCCCATCAGCGATGGTCGCATCCACGTGGAATACTCAAACCCGATATTTTCGATTCTTACATTCTCTACCGGACGGTCGAGTGTCCCTTCGATATTTAGGAGGGTTTCCACTGCCGGCACCACAGCATCATTCATCTTTTCGCCAGAGAGAGGATAGTAATAGAGTTTATGCGTGTTGATGTCATGATACCATTCACCCGGAGTGTCGAGAAGTTCTTTCGCATTGGTGAGATAGAAAGCTGAATTATGCCCATCGATGGTCACCATCGGGCGTGGCCAGGGGTGTTCAAACTGAATGCGGCTTTCTGGATTGTGAAACTTTACAGCAGCACTGTCTCCATGAATTTCAATAGATTTAATGCGCAGATTAGCCACACACCACATCTCGTGGAGCACCATTTCCGCAAAAGGAGCATTCATGATTTTTTTGACGGCTTCCGCTGGCACCCATAGCACCTCATTTTCTTTATCAACGTTAATGATTCGATGCATTTGCTCGAAGTCTTCAACGTCGCGGGCGCGAACAGCTTTCCGCCCGTTGACATAAAACTGACGGAAATCAAGTGGACGCCCATTGAAAAGCGGCACATCAGCCACCATAAGTTTTCCCTCACGTTTCCATTTGTCGATTTTTACCCCACCGCTTATCCATGCGTCGCCGTCGGAGGTGATGATGGTCGGCGACGTTGGAGTACCGCTATCTTCAGGACGCACAAATATGGGTTCATATACGTTATATGTGCCCTTGAGCAGATGGATGGTGATCCCACCCTCTATTCCCGGAGACTCCAACCTTCGCATTTCGCGTGCCTGACGCAGAGCCATGGTAAGCGTGGCCTTGGGCTGTTCCTTAGTACCGTCATTGGCATCATGCCCCGAGGGGGAGACAAAAATATCGGCCCCAAAAACTGTAAATACGGGCAACAGAATACCCACTATAAGAAAAAGCTTTCTCATGCAATCGAAGTAGATTTAACGGACTTTGAAAAAAATCGAACGCCAATAAAACCGACGAAGAATATCAACACCGTGCTGACGACAATACTGAGGTTGATGTGCACGAATTGAGGAATGTCCCACCATTCTGTCAGTTTGGTCTGCAAGGCAATCAGGATGAGTGCCGATACTCCGATGACGACTCCCGGCACTATGTGCTGACTCTTGGCTGTAGGGCAAAGATAGGCAATAAGGAACATTCCCAATACTCCTCCGGAGCATATACTGCTCAATGCCCACCAGGCATCCAAGGCGTTGTCGACCAATAGGAAGCATAAAGCCACTCCAATCCCGAGCACCCCAATACCGACACTGGCAAGACGCACTACGAGTACTTTACGGTCGTCGCTTGCGTTCGGATGGAAATGAGAATAAAAGTCGGTGAGAATGATAGTGCCCGATGAAGTTACGCTTGTGGCGACAGTGCTCATTCCTGCACAGAAAATTGATGCTATGAGCAGTCCGACAAGGCCTATAGGCAGTTCGTTGATAATGAAGAATGGAAATACGTAGTCGCTCTTGATTCCCTCAGGGAGCGCTCCCGGATGGGTATGATAGAATGCAAAAAGGCAAGACCCAATCAAGAAGAGAATAAAATTGACCGGAAGNGTGAGCAATGACCCCCAAAATGCGCTTTTCCTTGCCTCCGAAAGTGAAGGAGCAGCACAGTATCTTTGTGTGTAACTNTGGTCAATGGCAAAGTTGTTGAGATTTGTAAACATGCCATATATCAAGCAGACCCAGAAGGTGCTTTCTACGAGAGAATCGCCAAAGCTTCCAAGCGAGAATTTATTATTCTCCATGCAAATCTTCAACGCTTGCCCCGGACCCTCCGGCATTCCATGGAGAAGCATGATCAAGCAAATGACTGCTCCTACTATAAGGATTGCNCCTTGGAGAGCCTCTGTCCAGATTACAGATTTCAGTCCACCTTTTTGGCTATAAAGGATGATTCCTATTCCAGTGACGGTCACCACCAAGGGGATGCTCCATCCCATCAATACATTCATCGGGACTGCCAATAGAAACAAGATTGCNCCTGATCGGCAGATTTGAGTGAAGAGATAGAATACAGAGGCATATAGGCGCGCCCATCTGCCAAATCTTTTTTCAAAGAAACTGTAAGCACTTATGCTTCCGAGCGACCGATAGAAAGGCACGAAATAGTACATTGCCAAGAGGCCAGCCGGAAGAATCGACAAGGTGAATACGAAAGCATTCCAGTTGCCTGAAAATGCTGATGAGCAATAGCCAAGGAAAGAAATAGAACTGCAGAAAGAGGCAAAGATAGAAAGTCCTACAACCCATCCCGGCACTTTACCACCACCTCGGGTGAATTCATCGCTGCTCTGCTTTTTACGGCCGAACATATATCCGAACAGGATTGTGCCGACCGTAAAAATCAAGAAAACGATTAANTCTATGATATTCATAAGATCAGTGGAGTTGGATTTTCCCATTCACTATGGGAAGACGATCGAGTGCTTCCTTGATCTTATCCCTCTCTGGCTCGCGGAATTTGTGGAAAGGAGCTGCCACAAAATCATCCTTGATNATGCCAAGCAATGAGCATGCACATTTCAAGCCTTTCAGATAGCTTGAGCCGTACTGCCCTACACTGTAGATGCTTGTGCTTATCTGCATTATGATCTGCTGAAGTCGCCATACCTCATCGACGTTCTTCTCTTTAGCGGCATTATACATTGCGACGTAGAGTTGCGGAAACATATTTGCTCCCCCATTGATGCCTCCGTTTGCTCCGAGCAAGACGCATTCTCCGGTCACTTCCTCAGGCCCCATCAGCATAGAGAAGTCCGGACGATGCTTCATCGTATGCATGACNGTCTGGAAATAGGGTATGTTGGCACTGCTGTCTTTGAATCCTATCACTTTCTCGTTTTCNGCTATCCNNCGGATGGTAGAGGGNGCAAAATTCACCTTCACATGGCTTGGCATATTATAGAGGAAAAGTGGCAGTGGGAGTTCCTTGAGAAGATCTTCGTAGAATTCCGCAAGTTCCGGCTGTCCGGTTGCAAAATAATATGGAGCTGCGCTGACTACTGCGGAAGAGCCATAATCTGCCGCAACTTTGGCAAGATTGACACTTTCCACCAATGACGTATCCGTGATGCAGACGAGCACCGGAAGACGTCCGGCATTGATGCGATTGGTCTCTTTTATCATTTCCTTGCGCAGACGATAGCTCAAGCTTTGCTCTTCGCCTGTAGTGCCGAGAATGAACAGACCGTGTACACCCCCTGCAATAAGGTGCTCGATAAGGTTTTCAAGGCTATCTACATCAAGAATGTCATTGCCAAGCAATGGAGTGACGAGGGGTGGAATTATGCCACTGAGTGGCGATTCTAATATCGATTTCATGGCGGNATAATATTCGGTTAGTATTTTAGTATATTATGACACAAAATTAATAATTTTAAATCAAAATCCCAAATAAGTCATTGATTTTTCAATAATTTTTTCTTAAAAAAAATCTGACCATCCATTCTGCGAGATTCTCACTTATTGTCTTTTCCTCCGTTTATAGCAGTGCTTATAGTCGCAGAGGCCGCAAGAGTAGTCGAGATGGCGCACATCTGGCCCCAGACCTATCACGCCGCTCACTGATTTTATTGGCAGCATCAGGGCCGATGGGGTCAGCGTCACGCCGCAAGGCTGCCCGTCGGGAAAGAGCGAGAAGAGGTCGTGCTGACTGCTCACATGCCAACCGCAGTAGCCCGGACTGAAACGGTTGGTGTGATGCCATCCTGAGGGGCTGAGAAGGTCGGCAAGTGCCTCCTCCATTTTGTCGGCTGTCTTTTCAGCGATAACACTCCCTATGCTGTCGATGATGAAGGCGCGTACCATATCGCCCGTCTCTTCAGTCGACTTCCGAAGTTTCTCGAACTCTGCGCCTGCAGTGGCGACGAAGAAAGCATAGCGTTGCGAACCTCTCAGTTGCCTCGAGATGATTTTGCCGATGGCGAAATCATGCCCCATGGCCGCCAGCATATTCTCGTCTGTGTCCAAGATGCCATCGGTGATGAAGAAGCAGAACGATGGCCGTGCCAAAGTTTCCACCTCCTCAAGCATCGCAAGAGTCTCTGCCTGAGTGGCTTCATCCGGCTGCGCTGAGCCGTAGCCCATTTGTATGTAAATGTCCTCCGGAGTGATACCGAGATCTGCGTATGTCAGTTGCTTGGTGATCATTTGCTATTGTAGGCATGCAGCTCGTCGAAGAATGCATCGATGTTTGCCATGGGTGTATGCGGAGGGGTGTCACATCCACTCGACAAGACGAAGTTGGGATGTTCTTTCATCTTTTCGAGAAGTTTGGCTGTGGCCTTGTGCATTTCCTCGGGAGTGGCGTCCTTGAACACCGTCACCGGATCAAGGTTGCCCATTGCCAGGGCTGTTGGAGGCACGTCGCGTATCACTTCCGCCATGTCGCATTTGTTGCCGAAATGGTATCCGGCCGATCCAGTGGCCACCATCGCCTCGGTGCAGTGGCCGGTATTGCCGCAGTTGTGCAATATCACGGAGAAATTGTCGTCCTGCACATTGTCGACTATATATTTTACATACTCTGACGAGAAGCGCTTACAGTCGTCGTTTGACATCAGTCCGGCTGCAGGTTCGGCTATCAGCACTCCGTTCACGCCCGTCTCCTTTATGGCTTTGCAATAACGCAAGATAAATTCCGTACACTTTGCGAGCAACTTGTGGGCAGCCTCAGGATCCTGGTAGATGAGCACCATAATCTCCGACATGTCGTAGAGTCTTCCGGCCAGGGAGAATGGACCGATACATCCGGCTATCACGGGGCGGTCAGTGATTTTTCGGGCGGCCAAAAGGTTGGCTTTGAGATATTGTGGCACGCGGCCGGCACGAAGCGATGGCACTTTCAGTGCCTCTATGTCTGCTGCCGAATTGAGCATGTGCCCTACCACTGCCGGCACTGCATTCTCGGAAAAGGCGATTTTGGCTCCGAAGGCCTCGGCCTCGACTGTGAGGTCCATTATCACGGAGGCTGCTGCCGTGGGATATTTGTCGGCGAGAGCCACTATGGCTTTGCTGTGTGCGACACCGTCGCTCACAGCCTTTCGCACTGTATCGCCCGTCAGCTCTATGCCTGGATGGGTCATAACGGGGATTGCCACGACATCATCCCTGACGATGATGTCCTCCCTCCATTTCTTCATATCTATCTTCATGATGAGCATGTTTTAGAATTACTGATGCAAAGATACTCAAAAATAGCGATTTTGAAAAAATATTGGATTTATTTTCCAATAAAATATTCTTAAATGATTATTGGCAAATGATACTGGGTTGTTTTTTGATGCGCGACTGTCACAAATTTTGGNGTTTTCTGTCTTANGNATAGAANCTNAATTTCTCANTTCAAAAAATACGTCTTTTTTATGAATAAATNCCCNTNNCTNGNNANNNTGATCGNNATCTCNGCTGNCATGNCNGCGANTTTGCGATGCNATNGCNCAAGAAGCANNNNACGAATNNNGACTCCCTCGCCATGGTGACNCTCAGCGAGTTGACTGTCAGTGCACCGAAGGTGATACATAAAGCCGACATGGATGTCTACGTCCCTTCGAAACACATAGTCGAGGAGTCTCAGAACGGCATGGCATTATTGCGGAATCTAATGATACCAAACATCAATGTAAATGAAATCATGGGGACAGTCCGCATCGGCATCGATAATGTTGAGATAAGGATCAACGGTCGTCAGGCATCGGTAGAACAGCTTACAACCATATCGCCATCGTCTGTGAAAAGAATAGAGTGGATCGACAATCCCGGTCTGCGTTATAATAATGCTCGTGCTGTGGTAAATGTAGTTGTTGTAAATCCCGATTCAGGAGGCTCCTTCATGGCACAGGGGATGCAGGCCTTTGCCCAACCGTGGGGCAACGGCTACCTCAATCTAAAACTAAACCGTGGGCGTTCACAATGGGAGGCAGGATTATTCGGCAGATATACAAATAAGGTAGGAGCATATCGTGAATACAGAGAGACCTTTACGCGTCCTGACGGCTCTTCAATCTCAAGGACGGAGACTCCGGTGGCAGGATATCTGTCGATGTCGAATCTCAATCCAGAGGTAATCTATAGCTATATGATACCGGAGAAAACCACCGTATGGGCAGCGTTCTCCTTCAACAAAGAGTGGCCTACCAAACGCTATAGCGAGGGACGGATGAAAAGCACTGGCGAGGATATCCGGGAGCTTACTCTTCGGGAATACCAAAGCTCGTCAGGCTACCGCCCCAAACTTAATATATATGTAGAGCAGAAATTGCCTCGACGCCAACTGTTAGCTCTGGATGCAAGTGGATCGTTGTTTTACGGCAACTCCGTCCATTCATATTCTGAACAATCCATACCTGATAATGCTTATATCTCTGACGTATACACCCGTATCTCAGAGCGAATAAAGACTCTACGCATTGAAGGGTCACATATCAAGAATTGGGATAACGGTCGACTCACATCAGGTGTGCAATATAATTTCACACATAGTGGGTCTACGCGCGAGAACGGAGGCAGAAACTATCAGCAACGTGACCAGATCTATTTTTTCAGTGAATATTTCCAAAAAGTAGGGGCTGTTAGTCTCACTGGAGGAGTCGGAGTGCAATACACCAGCTTGACTATGGCAAACCAAAATAAGCCAAATTCAACTTGGTCGTTCCGTCCGCGTCTGTCGGCAGCCTACCGCTTGAACCGCACTTCACAATTCCGACTTAATTTCTCATTATGGCCTACAGCTCCAGGCCTATCCCAGACCGACAGCGAACCACAGCAGATCGACGGTTTCCAATACCAGATTGGCAATCCAGATCTTCACACCTACAATTCTTATCGCACAGCTTTGCAATACAACCTATCGCTAAGTCGCATTAATGCCGTGATTGAGACGCGCTGGACCACTCGCCCGGGTGCGATTGCTCCTTGGATGGAATGGGTTGACGACAAACTAATTACTACTTTTGAGAATAGCCGGAGGCAGACTGAATGGCAGGTGAGCGTCGCGCCACAAGTCGATGTGATTCCAAAAGTCCTCTCTATAGCAGGGAGTATAAGGTATATTCATAGCACGAGCAGCGGCACCGGCTACAGGCATGTTCTTGATGATTGGAGTGGGCATGTATCGCTCAACGCCATGTATCGTCAATTTGCCCTTATCGTATCGTTCGACCGCAACCCGGCCACGCTGACAGGCGAAATAATCAACACCGGGGAGAAGACATCCGACATTGCCCTCAGCTATCGCATCAAAGGACTGCAAGCGGCCGTCGGAATGTTCATGCCCTTCACTCGCTACCGAATGTCGAGTGAGTCGCTCGCACGCTACAACAAGAACATCAATGTTCTTCGGAGCAAAAGTTTCGACAAGATGGCATTCTTACGTCTCTCCTACAATATCTCATGGGGCAAGCAGAAGAAAGCGATAAAGAAACTCATCAATTCTTCCGATGAGATNGAGCAGACTAATGCTGCCACCCGTTAAGTNNAATTTAATAATATGGAAGTTGATGAATTCAAGGTTGTTTTCATGCCTCTCGCACGGGTGATGTATGTGGAGGCGATACGGATTTTGCGCAATCAGGCCGATGCTGAGGATACGGTGCAGGATGTGTTTACCCGCTTGTGGGAGCATCGCAATGACCTCGAATTGATAAAAAATCCCAAAGCCTTTGCATTGACAATGATACGCAATCAATGCCTGAACATGGTGAATGCTGCAGGCTACCACAAGGCGGAGATTGGTGGGTTGAGTGCCGGGGATGTGACCTTCATGAGCTCAGATCTCAATGATGACATTGAAAAGATTGAAAGCGCAGACAGAGTGCTAAAAATCATTGATTCACTTCCCGACAACCAGCGAAATGTGATAACACTACACGATGTAGAAGGACATACGAATCAGGAGATAGCGCGAATCACTGGCTTATCCCCCGATAATATCCGCCAGCTACTCAGCCGTGCACGAAAAGCGATTAGAAAGCATTTTTCGATCCCACTCTAAAAAGTCAAAAAAAACAATAATCTTGATGTATATGGGAAACACATTTATGCGTTAACATGATACTGGAAATTTACTTTTTGGAGTGGGTTCTTTACTTTAACATATAGACAGACCGAGAAAATGGACAATATACAAATAGATAAACTCCGACAGCTGCTCGAACGATTCTATGCTGGCGATACTCCCCCCGAAGAGGAAAAGAGTCTCAAGGAGATGCTTTCTTCTCCGGATCTTCCGGAAGAATTCCTGCCAGACCGCAAGATGATTGAGGCAATGTCAAGCCTATTGCCTTCGGATGATTTCGAGTCGAAGATCGCTTTGAGAATAGATAGTCTTGCTCAGGAAGGACCGGTCAAATCCAAGGAAGCTGCCAGGGTGCACTGGCCTATCTTAATGCGATGGAGTGCTGCCGTAGCTGCTGTGGTGATATTAGCCGTGATATCCATAATCCGGATTTCCTCACCTATCCCGGCTCAAGCAGAAATGTCGTCGGAAGAGGTGTATGAACAAACCGCGATGGCCTTTATGGTTTTCGCTGATGCGCTTGACAAAGGCACCGCCGCAATTGAATTGGCCGACTCCACTACTGTCGATGCCACCGTCAGGGCAATGGATGCTTTTTTTCAATAAAACAACCATAAAACTTCTTACGACATGAAAAGACTTCAGATATTATTCGTTTTTATTCTCACAGTAAACGCTGTGGTTTTTGCCCAAACCGATTTATACAATAGGTGTGAAAAAGAAAAGAGCATTTCAACTGTGTATATCTCGAAAGCTATGCTGCAGATGATGGTCAATGAAAATCACGACCATATTGACAAAGGCGCGATTGCGATGCTGAAAGATAAGATTGATAATGTGCTTATACTCAACACCAAGACCACCAAAGGAGTTAAATTTTTGAGTGGGCTCAGGACGGAATTCATGAGCAATAAAAAACGTGAGATACTGATGCGCATCAACGACCCAAATTCGGATGTCGTGATATTCCAGCTTCCGATTGGCGAAGAAAGGAGCCAGTTTGCCATTTCTGTTCTCGGCAAGGATTATGCCACTATGGTTGTGATTGAAGGTATCCTCACACTCGAAGATATATCAAGGATATCGAAAGGAATGGAGGGAATTGGAGGCGTAAAAATACACGGGAAGTGAACACCTCGGAGGCATCGTGATGATGCTGAAAAATGATCATCGGAAATATTATTTGATGTGGATTTCCAAAATTGGATAAAGTTTATTAACTTTGTAGTCGAAAGCGCCCTAATTATAATTTGGGGTCGCTATGGATAACCTAAGACATCATGAAAAAGATATTGACGTTGATTGCAATGTTCTCGACTGCCGTTTCCGTAGCCTGCGGAGGTGAGATATACGTATCCCCTTCTGGATGCGACAAGGCTGCCGGNACTNCGGATGCCCCGCTCAAATCGGTCAGCGAGGCCNTGAAACGCGCTCGTGAATGGCGCCGCCTTGGCGACCCGGCTGCCGAAACGGATATCGACATCATCCTTGCCGACGGGACATATACTCTCACGAAACCTCTCTTCATACGTCCGGAAGACAGCGGAAAGGAGGGCTCAATCACATGCATCAAGGCTGCTCCCGGTGCTACGCCTGTCATCAGTGGTGGCGTGGGGGTGACAGGTTGGAGCCGTGGCACAGCCGACAAGCGGGTGCCTGCGGCTTTGCGTGACAAAATCTGGGTGGCTCCGGCTCCCAAAGTGGGCAACCGTATCGTCGAAACGCGCCAGCTTTATGTAGGGGGCCATAAGGCCCGTAGGGCTGAACAATTTGCCCAAGACGTGATGGAGCGCATGGTGGATTTCAATCCCGAGCGAATGTCAATCACAGTGCCTGCCCCCGATATCGACCTTAGCGATGCCGAGGGGCTGGAAATGTATGTCCACCAGCGTTGGGCCATGGCTATTTTGAGGGTGAAGGATATCTTCCCCGCGGGCAATGGCCTGGTAGAGGTGACGTTTCTCGATCCGGAGAGTCAGCTCGAGTTTGCCCACCCGTGGCCTCAACCGGTGATTGGCGGCGAGAAAGGAAATTCGTCATACTTCTTTGCCAATGCCCTCCAACTGCTCGACGAGCCTGGTGAATGGTACCAGGANTATCCGTCGGGCACAATCTACTATTACCCCCGCGAAGGGGAGAATATGCAGGNTATTAANGCTGTGGTGCCTGTACTTGAGACTCTTGTCAATGTCGACGGAAGTCGCGAACGCCCTGTAAGCGACATCCATTTCGAGGGCGTGAGCTTTGAATATGCGTCGTGGCTGCGTCCGTCGCTTGAAGGGCACGTCACTCTTCAAGGTGGTTTCCGGCTGCTTGATGCATATAAATTGCCTATCCCCGGGCTGCCGGAGAAGGCCGAGCTGGAAAACCAGGCATGGATAGCTCGTCCGGAGGCTGCTGTGACCGTAAGCCATGCGTCGGGAATTGATTTCAATGACTGCTCGTTTAGCCACCTCGGAGCCACAGGGCTCGATTTCATGGTGGGTGTGTCTCAGTCGGATGTCACAGACTGCCGTTTTTCCGACATAGGCGGCACGGCCATTCAGATTGGAATCTTCCCCGACGGCGGATTTGAGACCCANGTGCCATATAAACCTGCCGTAGACAGTGACATTTGCTCTGATATCACNATAAAAGGCAATGTCATCACTGATGCCACAAATGAAGATTGGGGTTGCGTGGGAATAGGTGCAGGATACGTGCGCGGCCTAACTATTGCCGACAACGAGGTGGCTCATCTCAACTATTCCGGTATCTGTGTGGGATGGGGATGGACTCCTCTCGAAAGCGGAATGCGCAACAATAAAATCACAGGCAACTATGTGCATCATTTCGCCTCAAAACTCTACGATGCCGGCGGCATCTACACACTCTCCAACCAACCCGGCTCCGCAATCATCGGCAACCGCATCGAGGACAAGATTGATGCCCCATACGCCACCAACGACCGTGGCTTCTACATCTATTTCGATGAAGCAACCGACGGATACACCGTCGATGGCAATCTCTGTCCGGACCCCGAGTTCGGCTACAACCGTCCCGGACCGGCACTCATCGTGAAGGACAACGGTCCACACATCCGTCTCTCCGGTCGTTTCGCCCCAAATAAGTGAGAAGTTATAACCTAAAAAGCATGAAACCTACCAACTATCATCTTTTTGATTTCCTCGACTTCGACAGCGATCTCTCCAAACCTGAATCGCTGTGGAAGTCATGTCGTCCGACCGACGTGAAGGTTGTTGACGGCGATATACATATCGAGGTGCCATTCCAGAAACAGCGTCTCGACAATGACATGGCTGCCGACTCTTCTGCAACTCGGGCAGTCCACACTCTGATTCTCCGCCAATATGGCCCCAAGATACTTCGTCTTTTCATGGGCTTCGGACAGTTGCCTCTTTCCGACCATTCCGAGATGCTGATGCCCGACGAGAGAGTTGATAAATTGCCGCTTGACGTGAAATTTGAAGAGGGTGTCTACACCATCTTTACTTTGACCGACGGAGTGACACGTGCCGTGATTGATGTCCGTGAACCTGTCGTGGAGCGCTGGAGCGACCTGCAACCCGACCCNCAAGAGACACTTGATATGACTCTCNATCCCGACGGCAAGCGTCAGATACGCCTGGCAGCCTACGACCATTTCTCGCCACCCCGCTATGATGCCCTTCCCCTTGCTTATTGCGAGATGGATGGCCAGAAGGAGCGTGCTACTCTCTCCTTCGAATGCTTGCACGACGAATGCTTTGGTGGCACTGGCGAACGCTTTGCCAAGATGGATCTGAGCGGCCGCTCATTCTTCCTGAAGAATCAAGACGGCCAGGGCGTCAACAATACGCGCACCTATAAAAATATTCCTTTCTATGTGTCGAGCAGGATGTATGGGGCCTTTTTCCATACCACATCNCATTCGAAACTCGACCTTGCCTGCCATTCGTCGCGGTCAGTGCAGTTCCTGAGCTATCAGCCTCTGGTGGATGTGTTCGTCATTGGCGGAGACTCAGTAGAGGAAATNATTCGCGGCTACCGCGACCTGACGGGATATCCGTCGATGCCACCGTTGTGGAGTTTCGGCGTGTGGATGAGCCGCATGACGTATTTCAGCGCCGACGAGGTCAATGAGATTTGCGACCGTCTGCGCGACGAGCATTATCCCTGCGATGTGATACATCTCGACACGGGATGGTTTCGTACTGATTGGCTCTGCGAATGGAAATTCAACGAGGAGCGTTTCCCCAATCCGGAGAAATTTATCCGCGACCTCAACAAGCGCGGTTTCCGTGTGTCGCTGTGGCAGTTGCCGTATGTAGCNGAGGATGCCGAGCAGATTGATGAAGCACGTGCCAACGATTATATCGGCCCACTCACTAAAAAGCAGGCCTCTGAAGGATCTAATTTCTCTGCCCTTGACTATGCGGGCACTATTGATTTTACTTATCCTGCTGCCACAGAATGGTATAAAGGGTTGCTCAGAAATTTGCTTGACATGGGTGTGTCGTGCATCAAGACAGACTTCGGCGAAAACATCCACATGGATGCTGTCTATAAAGGGATGAAACCTGAACTGCTCAATAATCTCTACGCTCTGCTATATCAGAAGGCCGCCTACGAGGTGACGAAAGAAGTGACCGGCGACGGCATCGTATGGGCTCGTTCGGCATGGGCCGGCTGCCAGCGTTATCCACTCCATTGGGGTGGCGACTCATGCAGTTCCTGGGATGGTTTGGCCGGTTCGCTCAAGGGTGGGCTGCATTTCGGACTGTCGGGTTTCGCTTTCTGGAGCCACGACGTGCCAGGATTCCATACTCTTCCCAATTTTATGAATTCCCGCGTGGACGATGATGTGTATCTCCGCTGGACACAGTTTGGAGTCTTCACATCTCATATCCGATATCATGGCACCAACAAGCGCGAGCCGTGGCATTACCCGGCCATCGCAGCATTGGTGAAACGTTGGTGGCGCTTNCGCTATTGCCTGATTCCTTACATTGTCAAAGAGAGCGAGAAGGCCATCCATTCGGGTCATGCGCTGGTGGAGGCTATGATTTTCCGCAATCCCGACGACATTACGTGCCGCCACATCGACGACCAGTACTATTTCGGCGAGGATTTCCTCGTGGCTCCTGTGATGAATTCCGAGGGAGTCCGCGACATATATCTTCCAGAGGGGAAATGGATTGATTTCTTCTCGGGAGAGATTTTTGAGGGTCCGCTGTGGCTTAAGAATCAGAAGATAGCAAAGGAGAATATGCCTGTATTTGCCCGTCTCAACGCGGAGATACCCCTTTATCCCTTACGCGTGGAATGTACTGACGAGATGGATCTCACGAAATCCGAACTGGTTGAAATGGGACATAATTTCAAAGGCATCTGGNCAAAATATCCTCACCTTTTCGCCGAGAATTGAAAGCTAATCGTACACCGAAAAAGATTTACCGTAATGAAAACTTGGAAAGATAATTTAGAAGAGACGAAACAACACTATATNGATTGGTGGAACCACAAANGNATAGTGCTCAATATGTGGNAGNATTTCCAGCAGGGTGTCACTCCACACGCTGATATAAAGATGCCTGCTGCGCCTGTCGACCTCAACCAGAAATGGTTTGACCCTGAATGGCGCGCCCAATATCTCGACTGGTATGTGGCCCATAGTTCGCTTAAGGCCGACATGCTACCCGTGGCCAACACACAGCTTGGTCCGGGGTCGCTTGCAGCAATTCTTGGAGGTGTTTTCGAGGGTGGGGAGGATACAATCTGGATTCATCCCGATCCCAAGTTTACCGATGACTTCCATTTCGATGAGAATCATCCCAACTGGCTTC
>WFLX011381294.1_pt1 | contig 17984 bp, 14 predicted proteins | sample 4967041 | NCBI WGS metagenome assembly WFLX01 (sample SAMN12857096, study PRJNA449069) | gut metagenome | isolation source: stool from male and female vole | host: Microtus ochrogaster | place: USA:Florida | collected 2017 | reverse complement strand
GACCGCGACCGCAAGCTCCTGCAGGCACAAGTGGAGGCGATGCGCGAGGTCGTGGATGAAGAGCAGGACGACATCAACCGGCCCGGCATAGGGTTCAAGGGGTTCGTTCCTGCTATTTTTGCCCGCCTGATGAACGAGAAATTCGCCGTGAAGGCCGGCAATGAGGCGCTGGTCCGCGTTACGGCGCCGGAAGTCCTCGTGCGCAACCGCAAGTCGCTGCCCGATGCCTGGGAAGCGAGGGTCATCAACGAGATATTTTCGGATCCGAAGCGGCCGAAGGGCGAACTCTACACAGAAGTGACGCAGGTGAACGGCCGGCCCGCTTTCCGGATGCTGCTGCCGGAATATTACACGGAATCATGCCTTTCCTGTCATGGATCGCCAAAAGGCGAAATCGACGTCACCGGCTATCCGAAAGAAGGCGGCAAGGCCGGCGACCTGGGCGGTGCGATCAGCATCGTCTTGTTCAAGTGAGCGCGTTAGGGCACGGGCTGCGATCGACAGAGGCCGTTCGGCCCACGAAAAGGCTCGACAGCCGGATCATCGATCTGCCGATCTCTGCCCGCGTGGCCGCGCTTACGGCGGCCGGACTGGTCAGCCTTGTTCTTTCATCCCTTTTTCTCACGCAGGCACTTTATCGCAGTGCCGAGCGCATGGCCGAAACGAGAGAGCTCTTCGACAGGGCGGCGTCGGCAGCCTCGGCCCATGTGGCGTTCGGCGATCTCAGATATTGGCTGACCGACCTGTCCGTCAGCTTGCTGATGAATTCCCAGCGCAACGCCGACGAGGCACGCGCGCGACTACAGGTGCAGCTGGAACGGCTTGCAAGGCATGCACCCGTGGAGGTCCGGCAAATCGGCGCCGAGGTCGACGCTTATATGGAAACGGCGCTGCAGGCAGCCGACAGCTACACGCAGGATAACCGCATCGTCGGCAATGCCCTGCTGGCAAAGGCGCGCACCCACAGCGGCAAGGTGGACACAGACCTCAACAGGCTGGTCGAACAGGTAAAGGCAGAGGCGGAGGCCGCCCGCAACGAGGTCGTCGTTCAAACCGAGAAGACGGCCACGACCGCGGCCATCCTGGTGGGCGGCGTGGTGCTGATCGGCTCGCTGCTCACGCTCCTCGTCCTGCGCTCGATCGTGGGCCCTCTGCGGCGCCTCAATCGAGTGATCGGCGATCTGACGGAAGGGCGCTACGACGTCGAGATACCTCAGGAGGGCGGTGACGAATTTGGGGCGATGGCAAGGACACTATCGCTTTTCCAGGAAAGCGCGATCGAAAAGAAGAAGCTCGAAGACGAGGCGGAGCGGCAGCGGCGGACGATCGCGGCCGCGCTCGAGGTGATTTCGGATGGCTTCGTCCTTTATGATTCCGATGACAGGATCCTGGTCGCCAACAGCAAATATTGCGAAATTTTCCCGAGCCACAAGCCCAATACGCTTCGCGGCAGGAGCTTCCGCGAAATCGTGGAGCAGAACCTGGAGACGGGGCAGGTGGACCTCGAAGGAAAGTCGCCGCAGGAGTGGGTCGACGAGCGCGTAAGGCTTCATAGGGATCCCGCGGGCCTCGTCGACGAGAAGCGGTTTGGCGAAAGATGGGTTCGTATCAGCAAACGCAAAATTCCGGATGGTGGAACGGTGGCCGTCTACACCGACATCACGGAACTCAAGCAGCGGCAGGTCGAACTGGAACGCGCAAAAAGCCATGCGGAATCGGCCAACGAGGCCAAGAGCCAGTTTCTCGCCTCCATGAGCCACGAGTTGCGCACGCCTCTCAACGCGATCATCGGCTACAGCGAAATGCTGATCGAGGAGGCACGCGATCACAAGGAAGAGGAGCTCGTGCCGGACCTCGACAAAATAGCCTCGGCGGGACGGCACCTCCTCACGCTTATCAACGACATCCTCGATCTGTCGAAGATCGAGGCGAACAAGATGGATGTTTTCCTCGAGACCTTCAGTCTTGCCGAGTTGCTCCGTGATGTTGCCGCAACAGTCGCGCCGCTGATGGCCAGGAATGGAAACGCGTTCACGCAGGATTTCGAGGACGATCTCGGCAAGATGCATTCCGATCAGACCAAATTGCGCCAGAACCTCTTCAACCTGCTCAGCAATGCGGCCAAGTTCACGAAAGGCGGGCGGGTGATCCTGAGGGTACGGCGGGAACAAAGAGCGGAGCACGACTGGCTCGTGTTCCAAGTCTCCGATACCGGCATAGGCATGACGCCGGAGCAGCAGGATAGGCTCTTCAACGCCTTCACCCAGGCCGATGCCTCGACCACCCGAAACTATGGCGGCACCGGGCTGGGTCTGAGCATCACGCGCAGCTTCTGTCGCTTGATAGGCGGTGTCGTCACGGTGGAGAGCGAAGCGGGAAAAGGCTCGGTATTCACGATGGAAGTGCCCGCGAAGTGCGAGAGCGAGGTGGATCGCCCACCACCCGAGCAGGCAGCGCAGGTTCGGTCCGGACGCACCGCACTCATCATCGACGACGAACCGGCTGCGCGCAATCTCATCGCAAAGGCGCTGGCAGAAGCAGGCCTTGCCGCGATCGAGGCATCAAACGGACAAGAAGGCCTGGCCGCCGCCCGAGAGCATCGGCCCGATGCCATCATTCTCGACATCATCATGCCGCATCAGGACGGCTGGTCGGTCCTGCGCGCTTTGAAGAACGATCCCGAATTGTGCACGATCCCGGTGATCCTGGCGACGATCCTGGCGGATCGCGAGCTGGGACTTTCGCTCGGCGCGGTCGAATATCTGACGAAGCCCATCGATACTGACAAACTTGTCCGGACAATCGAGACATTCGGGGGCGGCAAACACGACGTTCTCGTCATCGACGACGACCAGGGCTCACGCGAGTTCCTTCGGCGCATTCTGGTCAAGAGGAAATGGACCGTACACGAGGCGGGCGACGGCGTCCGCGGGCTGGAGATGATGAAGCGGCTTCTGCCGCGTCTCGTCCTGCTGGACCTGCTGATGCCAGAAATGGACGGATTCCAAACGCTGAGCGAAATGCAGAGTATCCCGGAATTGCAGAACATCCCCGTCGTCGTGGTCACTTCGAAAGATCTTTCCGCAAACGAGCTGAAATGGTTGCGCGATCGGGCGGTCGCAGTCGTGAACAAAGGCGCAAACAGCCGGGCTCAGCTGGTGGAGGCACTCGAACGCCAGATCGGATCGGTCGCTTTGATTGGCAAAGAACTGGCCGAAGGCTAAGGACGAGGAAGGAGGAGAGCCGCAAATGACGAGAATCCTTCTGGTGGAGGACAATGAAATGAATCGCGACATGCTTTCGCGGCGGTTGTCGCGCCGCGGCTTCGAGGTGCTGATCGCAGAGAACGGACAAGCCGGCGTCGAGCTTGCCGCATCGGAAAAGCCGGACCTGATCCTCATGGATATGAGCCTCCCTGTCATGGACGGCTGGGAAGCGACGCGGCGGATCAAGGCCGATCCGCTTACATCCGCAATACCGGTCATAGCGCTGACTGCACATGCCATGGCAAGCGATCGGGAGATGGCGCTCAAGGCCGGTTGCGACGACTACGACAGCAAGCCGGTCGACTTGCCCCAGCTTGTCCGCAAGATCGAGCAGCTGCTAACGACATAGGGCGAAGATGACCGCCATCAACGACTTCCAGCGCCAGGCGATCGCCGCTCACGTGGCCCAACGACTGGCCGGCCCGGCTCGGGCGATACTGAGCTTCCAGGAACTGCTGATTGAGCAGGCGCGGGATCTCGGCTTGCTCCATACCAAGAGCGACATCGACCGGATCGGCGCCGCAGCAAGGCAACTGAACAATCTGATCGATAGCCTTCTCGATGGAACTGCCTGCTCTCTGAAGGAAGGAGCAGCGGAGGCGGAGGCAAGGTTCCGTCACGATCTGCGCACGCCGCTCAACGCCATAATCGGTTATTCCGAAATGATTCTCGAAGAGGCAAGGGATTCGCAGCAGCATGCGCTGACAGAGGATCTCCAGGTCATACTCTCGGCGGCCGCCGAGCTTCTGAAGCAGGTCGACGCGATCGCCAGTCTTTCGCGTGGGGAGGTCGCAGAGGTGCTTCAACCGGAGGAGCGGGTCGACATTGACGCGGCCGGGCTCGAACGGCTCCTGTCGACAGCCGAACAGACGGCATTGCCGGACAGGGTCGGCAGAATTCTCGTCGTTGACGACGTGGCAAGCAATCGTGATCTTCTTTCCCGACGGCTTCGACGTGAGGGCCATCGGGTGGTCACCGCCGAATCCGGACGATCCGCGCTGGCAAGACTGGCCGAAGAGGAGTTCGATCTCATCCTGCTCGACATTCTCATGCCCGATATGAACGGCATCCAGATGCTTTCGCGATTGAAGTCCGAGGGGCGATGGCAGCACATCCCGGTGATCATGATATCGGGCCTGAGCGAAGTCACCGCGGTAGCCCGATGCATCGAGGCCGGCGCCGACGATTATCTGACCAAGCCCTTCAACCCGATACTTCTGCGCGCACGGATCAATTCGACCCTCGAAAAGAAGCGCTGGCTCGACCGGGAGCACCGCTATCTTCAGCAGATAGAAGCGGAAAAGTCGCGGGCGGATTCGCTCATTCGCGCGATTCTGCCGGACCAGATCGTTTCGCGGCTGCAGAACGGGGAAGAGATCATCGCCGACCGCTTCGAAGAAGTTTCCATTCTGTTCGCGGATATTGTGGGCTTTTCGCCCATTGCGGCAAGGCTGACTCCGTCCGATCTTGTCAGATGCCTCGACCGTATGTTCAGACAGTTCGATTTGCTGACCGAGCAGCACGGCGTTGAGAAGATCAAGACCATCGGAGACTCCTATATGGCCGCCTGCGGGATCCCCGAGCCTACAACGGATCACGCCGACAGGATCGTGGCTCTCGGAAAGTCCATGCTGAGATCGTTGCGCGACATGGAGCCCGAGCAGGAGCGCTTCCGGATTCGGATCGGGATCCATTCAGGGCCGGTCGTTGCCGGGCTGATCGGACGACTACGGTTCGTTTACGACGTGTGGGGTGAAACGGTGAACATCGCGAGCCGGCTCGAATCCCAGGGTGTGCCTGACGGCATACAGATATCGGACGCGACGCGGCGCGCGCTTCAGGGGCAGTGGGCGCTCGACCGGCGCTCTGCCCAGAACCTGCGAGGCATCGGCGCAGTCGAGACCTTTCTTGTTCGGTGACGGCTCTGCCCCGCGCGGGAGAGGTTCTTCCGGCATCCGGCTCTTGGCCGCACCATCAGCCTTTATTCCGCCCGTTTCTTCATTCTCTGTTAAGGAATACTTTCCTCTGCGGAGAATGAGCTCATGGCCCTCGGCGCATCCCAACGTTTGAATGACGGCGTTGCGGCCGTGGAAACCATGACGCGTTTCGCGCTTGCAGTATTGGCGCTTGCCTCGGGCGTCTACACCTATCTCGGCGTCCGCAGTATCCTTGATGGTTCGCCGACGGCAGTGTTCTTCGCAGCGATCATCTACTCGGCCTCGGTCTCCGTCGGCATCTACGCCTTCTGGTCCTACATGGCCCGCTTCTATCCGCATGTGACCACCCATGCCGGCCGGGTCGCCATGCTGGGCGTGATGGCCCTCGGTGCTGCCATGATCATCGCCATGTCCAGCTGGCTCAACGCGGCGGCGCTGGCGGGGTCGGCCGCGCTCGAACAGCACCTCGCGGAGACGGTGGAAGACTATACTGCCGACCTCGACCAGGCGCATCAGAACGCACTTGCAGCCCAGAGCCTGCTGCCCGATATCCAACGCGCATCAGAACGCTTTGCTCAGCTTGCCGCCTCGGAGCGGCAATCGGGCGCGCTCACCGGCACCACGGGTTCGGGAAGCGTGGTGCAGCTTCTGTCGCAGATGTCGGCCCAGATGAAGGATCTGGAAAACGGCATCAATGCTTCTCGGGAACAGGTCGCGATGCTGTTCAATCAGGGACAGGAGCGGCTCGAGACCATGCGGACGCTGGTATCCGCGCCTGGTGCGGTCACGCCACGTGCCGATCAGTTCTCCTCCGAAGTGGTGGCGCTTACGGGGGTGATAACATCGCTCGGACAGACTTCGATCGCGCCTTCGATCCGCCGCGCCGCAGACGACCTGTCCCTCGGCTTCATCGCGCCGGTGGCCGATGGCGGCGATGCCGATCTCGTCACCCGCCAGGACCAGGTGATGGAGACGGTGCGGGCTTCGGTGGCAGCGCAGTCCAAGGTTCTCTCGGATGCGGCAGACGAAATACTGGGTCGGATGCCGGTGGCGGAGCGACGCTTCGTTCCGCTTTCATCCGCCGAGGCGGTACTGCGCTACGCGGCCGATTTTATTCCCGCCTGGGCCGGTGCCATTTCCATTGACCTGCTGCCGGGCGTACTGGTCTTCATCCTCGCGACCGTGCACGGGGCGATCCGCAGGCAGGAGGAGAAACTGCCCTTTGCCGAGCGCATCACGGCCGCCGAGCTTCTGCAGGCCCTGGAGGTCCAGCGCGCGGTGATGGCGAATGGGGGCCAGAACGGCGAGGCAGGCGATTCGGTGGAAATGGAGGGCGATGAGCCGAACAACATCACCAGCCTCGACCCGAGGGTGCGCGTAAAGGACCGGTCGCATGAGGATCGATGACGCTTTCAAGGCGCTGATGCGGCTGGACGACGGTGTGCTGATGCGCGGCGCCTTTTTCGTGATGCTCTCGGCTGCCGGGATCTTCCTGCTGATCGACATGCGCGAGATCGCGGCCATGAATGCAGGGTTGCCGGGTTTTGATCCGATGCTGGAGGATAGTCCGGTTCTGCCTCCGGCGGTGACGGAGGCTGCGCCCAAGGGGTCGCCGGTTCATCCCGCAAGCTCCGATGAAGTCCTGCGTCAGCCGATGAGGTTCGAACTAGGGTCCGGCGGTGTCCTGCTCGCCGAGGGTACGATCGATCTCGGAGCCGCTGCGCGCTTCGCGCAAGAGATCGAAGCGCGCGGGGAGTATGTGAAGACCGTGGCTCTCAACTCGCCGGGCGGATCTGTCGAGGATGCGCTCGCTATATCCAAACTGATCCGTGAAAAGAAGCTCGATACAAAAATAGCCTCGAGGGCACTCTGTGCCTCGTCTTGTCCGATCGTTTTCGCCGGGGGTGTGGCGCGCGTCGCGGCTAGCGATGCGCTGATCGGCGTGCATCAGGTCTTCAGCGGCGGCGGCGACGACCGGTCGACGCCGGCGCAAGCCATGTCGTTTGCACAATCCACCACCGCCCGGGTTGCACGCCATCTAGACACGATGGGCATCGGCGCCGGGCTCTGGATCAATGCTCTCGAAACGCCACCCGAGCGGCTCTACTATCTGACCACCAAGGAGATGGCCGAGTTCCATCTGATCACCGAGCCGGTTGAGACAGCCAAGAAGAAAGAATGATATCTCTCCCGCAAAACGGGGACCATGTCTGACGTACGGCTCAATCGCCTTCATCGGGTATGTTGAGCATGTAGCCGCACGCCTTGCAATGGACGGCGTCCGTGTCATGCCTTTGCAATCCGCATTGAGGGCAGGGAAAGTGGACCTTGTAGGGTCTGACCACGGCCTGGGCCAGCCTTACGAAAAGCGATATCCCGACGATCATCGTCACCACGGAAGTGAGCTTGCCGAGCGCGCCCGGCAGGGTAATGTCTCCAAAGCCCGTCGTCGTGATCGTGGCCACCGTGAAATAGAGGGCGTCGACGAAGCCCTCTCCGCCTTCCCGGTGATAGAAAAACGTCGTGTAGACGAAACCCGTTACGACGAAGAGAAATACGAGAAAATTTAGGCACGCACGGACGACTTCCTGCAGGTGCGACCAGCCCGCGCGGCGGAGACCCTCGAGCAGCAGCGGACTCTTGCCTATCGCCCATATGCGCATGACCCTGAGGAATGCGAAGTTGAAGAGGAGATCGGGGAAGAGCAGCGTCCCTAGAATGACCACGTCCACCCAGGTCATCGGCCGACGCAGGAAACGCTTGACCGAAGGAGCAGCAAACGCTCTTGCGATGAGCTCGCAGCCGATCCATGCAGCGATGATATAGTCGATGATGAGATAGGAGGGACCCGCCCTCAGATAGGGACCGAGGATGAAAAACGCGAGGATACTGAGGTCGATGATGGCCAGCAGCGCCTGCCACCGCAGCGCCCAGGGATCCCGCCCGCGTTCCAGCCTTTGCAGCGCCAGCCTTATCGAGTTCAACTTCGAATGCGCGCGCGGCTGGTCGGTCATGTCCATGAGAGTTGAGATAGGGGACGCCGAATCCCCGGTCAAGGGCGCAGCCGCTCGGCCTAAAGGCGTCAACCCTTGGCCCGGCGTCCTCCACTGACCTCGGTTCCATCCTGAACCGGGCTATGCACTGCACCGGGAGAGTTTGTAGCCGGTGGGGCGCCCATCTGCGTCTTGTGCATCATGCGTGCCATCACCGCATCGGCAGCGCCTGGTAGGAACCGCTTCGCCGCAATCTTGATCGCCCCGTCCCATCCGACGATATCCTCGTTGCTCGGATCGCGTGCCGCGGCCAGGATCGCATCGGCTACGTTCTCGGGATCGTGCAACGGCGTCGGCGGCCGGACCTCGTGCCCGCTATAGTTTGCCACGTGATCGAAGAAAGGCGTGTCATGGGCCGTCGGCATGATCGCGCATATGTGGATGTTCTCCTGCCCCGCCTGCTTAACCTCCTGCCGCAGCGAATCGCAGAGGCCGATCACCCCGTGCTTGGACGCGGTGTAGGCGGCGTAATATGGCACGGTTTCTCTGCCGAGTTCGGAGGCTATGTTGATCAGGATGCCTGATCCTTGCTGTCGAAACTGGCGGTAGGCATGAAAGCTGCCGTAAAGCGTGCCGAGCAGGTTGGTTTCGACGACTTTGGCCTGATCTTCGAGCGGGATGTCCTCAAATGGGCCGATAGCACCGACGCCGGCATTGTTCACCCATATGTCTATGCGGCCGTACTCGGCGAGTGCGGCGGAGGCAAGCCTGGCGACCCTCTCTCTGTCGCTGACATCGGCCTCGATCGCCAGCGCCGGAGCGCCGAGTGAACGGCATTCCCGCGCAAGCTCATCCAGGAGATTTCCTCGTCGGGCGGCGAGCACCAGCGAGCAGCCCTCCCGGGCAAAGCGCCGCGCTGCGCCCTTTCCGAAGCCACTTGAAGCGCCTGTGATTACGACTACTTTGCCGCTCAAGTCTTGCCGCGCCATGACACGGTCCTTTCATGATTGAGGGCTACTCAATTTTTGCGCGTCCATTGAGATGCGCGCTTGGTAGCGACGCCTTGCATCCCAACCGCCCCGCCGGCCCTCTGTTCCAGAGTTCTCGCACGGCGGCATCCAACCGTGCCGACACCGTAGCCGCTCGGGACACGGCACCTCAGGCCGCCGCTAAGCGCCACCCAGGAAATGTGCCCGCAGATTGTCTCCCGAACGGAATGATGCCGACCACAACGACGGTCAGTGCCGAGATAACCGATACGATGACCAGGCCGAGCTGCAGGGTGCGCTGATAATTGGGCCCCAGCCCGATACTGACATCGCGGCCGAGCGACAGCACCGTCAAGCGATCGGCGGCCATTATTGTGTTCTTCCCGTCGTCCTAGAAATCGGTCCAGTGAAGCGGTCCCGCGTTCTCGCGAAACGCAGGAGGTGGCCTTCGATGACGTGCTTGGACTTGCGCGAGGTCGGCGTCGTCGGCCGACACGACACGGATGTGCAGGCCGTCCGGGGCTGACTTGAGATAACCCGTTCCGCAGGAAAAACGCAGTTCGGCGCAGTCATCGACCTGCTCTACGGCGATCTTATGCGCAAAATGCTTGCACAACTGAAGGAGGTATTTTCCACCGGTCTCCGTCAGAAAAGTGTTGCCCCTTCACGCATCTTATTCTCCCAATTGACATCATTCGGATGCGGCGTCACTAGCACAGACGTATAAAGTTGTCTCTTCAATCATGTTTGTTTTGCGGAAATCGGCACAAGATTTCGTGCCGGCCGCCTTGGGCAACGGGGGCGCGGGAATAGGGTGCTGAAGCACGATTGCTGTAGGTAGGCTCGACCTGGAGCGGGATGAGGAAAACCGCGCACGCTTTTCCTCGTCCTGCTCTGCGCGAGCGCTCCCCGAACGCCGGCGGGCAGATGCCCCAGAACCAGAAGCGCGTGTCAGATGCCTGCAAGCTTTCTCAGGTCCTCGACTGCGCCGGGTGCCGCGGCAAGCACCGCTGCACCCTTGGTCAGCCCTTCGCCATCGGTGGGGAAGGGCAGGTACCAGCCTCCCGCTTCCTTGACCAGGCAATAGCCGGCGAGGCAATCCCACGCGTGCATATAGGGCTCGTAGTAGCCTACAAGGCGGCCGGCCGCGACATAGGCCAGCATGAGTGCGCCGGAACCGTTGCGAATGAAGGTGCCGCCGGCTTCCAGAAGATTTTCGACCATCTTTCCGACGAAGGCGGGTTTTACGTAGTTGTTGGCGCCAAGCCCGGTCACGTGGTTGCGAATGGTCCGGGAGCCATCGATCGCGAGCGTCTTGCCGTTTAGGCGTGCGCCAAGCCCGAGTGCCGCCGCATAGAGTTCACCGTAGCACGGTGCGGCGATGACTCCCACCACCGCTACGCCGGCATGGACAAGGGCGATGGAGACGCACCAGTTGGGCATGCCGTTGACGAACGGGCTGGTGCCGTCGATCGGATCGACCGCCCATGTGAAGCCCGAACTGCCGGGAACAAGGCCATACTCCTCGCCGAGCACGCCATCTTCCGGGTAGGCTTCCGCGATCCGGTCGCGGATCAGTGTTTCGACCTCCCGGTCGGCGATGGAAACCAGGTCCTGGGGATCGCGCTTCGTTTCTATGATCAGCGTCTCGCGGCGCGTGAAATATTCGAGCGCCACGGCGCCTGCCTCGCGCGCGATGGTTTCGGCCAATGCCAGGCGGGCTTCCAGCCCGGGAACGACGTGAGATGTCATCAGGAATTCCTTGGTTGCGAAATGTTGAGGGATCGCTCTGTCATGATCTCGGGTCAGCCGCTGATGACGGCGATGCCGCGCTCCTTGAAGGCGATTGCCACGTTCGTTTGCGGCGCAAGTGCGCGCTCCACTGCTGTATCGACGACGAAAAGCGTGCCTGCGGCGGTCTTGACCTCGTACTCGACATGGTCGCCGAGATAGGCCGTGTGGGTGATCTCGCCTGAGAAGCTGCCGCCGGTTGCCGCCTCGAGCGCGATCGCGTTCGGGCGGACCGCGAGCTTCGCCGGACCGGGACGCATGCCGCGGCCGCGCACGCGATGCGTCAGCTGCTCCACGCGGACCGTGGCCTCGTGGCCGTCCACGTGGATGACGTCGCAGGCGACGACATTCGCCTCCCCCATAAAATCGGCGATGAAGGCCGAGGCAGGCGTCTCGTAAAGTTCGCGCGGCGCACCCTCCTGGGCGATGTTCCCGTCCTTCATGACGATGATGCGGTCTGAGACGGCAAGCGCTTCGTCCTGGTCGTGCGTGACGTAGACGGCCGTGAAACCCAGTCGCTGCTGCAGCTCGCGGATTTCGGTTCGGACGCGGCGCCTCAGCCTCGCATCGAGATTTGATAGCGGCTCGTCAAGGAGCAGAACCTGAGGCTCCAGTACCAGCGCACGCGCAACGGCGACGCGCTGCTGCTGTCCGCCGGAGAGCTCCGCCGGCAGGCGCTGACCCATGCCGGGAAGGCCAACGAGCGCCAGTCCCTCTTCGGCTCTCTGCCGCGCCTCATTGCGCTTAATTCCGGAGGACTCGAGGCCGTAGGCGACGTTGTCGAGGGCATTCATATGCGGGAAGAGCGCGTAGGACTGGAAGACCATCGACACGTCGCGTTCGTTTGCGGGCAGCATCGTGACATCCTTGCCGCCGATCAGAATGCGCCCCGATGTCGGATGCTCGAGGCCCGCGAGCATACGGAGCGTCGTCGTCTTGCCGCAGCCGGATGGTCCGAGCAGCGTCACGAGCGTACCCGGTTCGATGGTCAGCGACAGATCGGGAATGGCGGTAAAGACACCGAATTGCTTTCGCACGTTCCGGAAGACGACGGAACCGGGAGCCACGATGGTCATGCGGTTTTCTCCTGGGGAAGAGGAACGGGTACGCCGGCAACGGCCTGGATCCGGTTTTCGCGCCGAAGCCTCCGTTCGCCGACGATAAGCTGGAAGCCGGCAATGACCGCAATCATCACTACGATCAGCATGGAGGAATAGGCGATCGCCACACCGTATTCGCCGTTCTCGACCAGCCCGACGATGTAAGCCGTCGCCATGTTGTACTCGGCGCTGACCAGGAAAATCACCGCGCTTATCGAAGTGATCGCGCGCACGAACGAGTAGACGAGGGCTGCCGTGATCGCCGGCCGCAGCAGCGGCAGTATGACCTTGCGGATGGTGCGGAAGCTATCGGCCCTGAGCGTCAGCGACGCCTCGTCGAGGCTTCGGTCGAGCTGGCTCATCGCAGCCACCCCGCCGCGGACGCCGACCGGCATGTTGCGGAAGACGAAGCAGGCGACAAGGATCAGCGCGCTGCCGGTCATTTCAAGGGGCGGCAGGTTGAAAGCCATTATATAACTGATGCCGATGACGGTCCCGGGAATGGCGAAGCTCATCATCAGGGCGAATTCGAACAGTTCCCTTCCGGCAAACTTCTGACGCACGATCAGATAGGCGGTAAGAAGGCCGACGGCTGCCGTCAGCGGGGCCGAAATCAGGGCGATCTCCATGGTCGTCCAAAAGGAATTCCAGGCAACCCCCGTCCAGGCGATGCCGCCGTCGCGAAGCTCGACGGAGAATGCCTTGGCGTAATGTGCGAGCGTAAGCGAGTTGTCCAGCCCCCAGGTCTTGACGAAGCCGCCGACGAGAATCATGCCGTAAACGACGAGGGTGAAGAGCGCCCACGGGATGACCAGGACATGCACCGCGATCGAAACCGTGCGAGGCAGGGCAGCGTGAGCGCCGCTGTCGCCCTTGCCGGTGACCGTGGCGTAGCTCTTTCCCGAAAGCCAGAAGCGCTGTGCCAGGAAGGCCGTGAGCGTGAAACACAGGAGGATGATGGCGAGCACCGCGGCACGGGAGGGATCGTTCTGCGAGCCCACGACAGCGAAGAAGATCTCCGTCGAAAGCACGCCGTGGCTGCCGCCAAGGACAAGCGGGTTGCCGAAATCGGCCATGCTTTCGATGAAGCCGATGAGGAATGCATTGGCCAGCCCCGGTTTCATCAGCGGCAGCGAAATGCGCCAGAAGGTCCGCCAGCGGTTCGCCCTCAACGTTTGCGAGGCTTCTTCCATCGAGGGGCTGACGCCCTCGACGACGCCGATCAGCACCAGGAAGGAGATGGGGGTGAAGGACAGAACCTGTGCAATCCAGATGCCGGTCAGCCCATAGAGCCAGCGGCCGGGCTCGACCCCGATCAGCGTCGACATGGCTTCGGTGATGACGCCGGAGCGGCCGAAGAGCAGCGTGAGCGCTAGACCGACCACGAAGGGGGGCGTGATGATCGGCAGCACCGTGAGAAGCCTGAGGCTCCGCTTGTAGGGGAATGCCGTGCGGGTCGCGAGCAGCGCGAAGGCGAGCCCGAGGATGGTCGAGCCGCCGGCGGTCATCACCGCCAGCCAGAACGTCCGCCAGGCAATGCCGCAGCGCCGGCCGCCGATCACGCAGTCAAGGCTCCAGATCGACGGGTCGACTATATTGCGGCTGAAGCCCTCGGGGTTGAAGGACCCGTCAAAATCCTGGAAGGCGCCGACCAGCATGCTGCCGACAGGGTAGAAGACGAAGACGGCGACGAGAAAGACAAGCAGCGAGATGGACGCAACCGCGAAGGCGTCGCCCTTCATCACGCCCCGCTCGGCGAGTCCGAAGGCGAAAATAAAGACGAAGACGAGCGCGGCAAGCACGGCTCCGGCGCCCATCGGGGGCTGACCGTCCGCAAGCGTGCCCAACATCGCCTCGCTGATCGTCCAGTTCCAGCCGGATAAACCGATGGCGAGGCCCTGAAGAGCCATGATCACGATACCGGCGGCGCCCGCCCAGGCGAGGAGGCTTCCTCGTCGCGCCGCATCGCCAATGAAACGAACGGAGAGGGCGGCGAGAACGGCAAGAGCCGGAAGCACCAGCCACCATTTGCCAAAGGCGGCAATCTGAAGGAAACCCGGCGCGACCGCCGGTTCGACGGGGAAGCCGGATAGCCAACCGAATCCGAAGAATCCGCCGTCGATCCTGTACCAGGGAAAGATGGTGAAGGCTGCGAGCCCGAGAGCCAGCACGATATCCAGTCTACGATTGTGCGTTTTCATGAAAACTTCGTCCGGTGCCGCAGTGTCACGATGAGCTCGCCCGGCATGCAGGCGAACGGATGATTGCTGCCGTCGGAGGGGGCGCGATGCGATCGGACCTGCACAGCGCTGAATTTTGCGGGCGTCGAGCCGGCGGATTTCCGCCAGCTCGACCGTGCCGCGGCTGAAAGGCGCGGATCAGTTCGCGGCCGCGCCGATCTCCCGGTCCCACCGCTCCAGGAGCTCCTTGCGCTTGGCCGGATCGCCATAGGTCTTGAAGTCGTAGTCAATCAGCTTGATGTCTTCGAACTTCGGGGCCTCCTCGGGCACCTTGGCCGTCTTGTTCGAAGGAAGCTGGAACGATTTCGCCTCCTTCATGCTGGACTGCACGTCGGCGGAGAGAGCCCAGTCATACCATTTCTTGGCATTGTCGAGGTTTTTTGCGCCCTTGATGATCGACATCGAGCCGATTTCGTAGCCGGTGCCTTCGCACGGCGCCACCGACTTTACCGGAAACCCTTCGACCGTCTGCGCCACAGCATCATGCATGAATACGATGCCGATTGCGGTCTCTCCCCGTGCTGCGGCTTTCACCGGTGCGGAGCCGGATTTCGTATATTGCGAGACGTTCGCGTTCAGCTTCTTCAGGTAATCGAAAGCCTCTTCCTCACCCATGATCTGGACGAGAGTCGCGAGCGCGGTATAGGCGGTTCCGGAAGAGTTGGGATTGGCGATTTGCACTTCGCCCTTGAAGGAGGGATCGAGCAGATCCGCCCAGCATTTCGGCTCCTTCAGGTTCTTCTGCTTGAGGATCTCGGTGTTGTATCCCCAGCCGAGTGCGCCGGCATATACGCCGACCGTGCGATAGCCGGCGCTCTCGGCCTGCTTCACCGCCCATTCGTGTAATTCGCCGAGCATCGGCGACTTGTACTCGACCGTCAGCCCCTCCGAAGCGGCCTGCAGATGGGGATCACCCGTCCCGGCCCACCAGATGTCAGTCTTGGGGTTGCGCGCCTCGGCCCGGATCTTCGCGTAGGTTTCGCCCGAAGAGAGGCGCACCATGTTGACGGAGACGCCGGACTTCTTTTCGAAGGCGCCCTTCATCTGTTCGCAGATCACCACATCGGCCGAACAGATCAGATTGAGATTTCCATCGGCCTTCGCCGAATAGGCAAAAAACGTCGCGCCCGCGGCGAGCGCTGCCGCGGCCAGTTTAACCAAACCCATTGGTTTCCTCCCAGATTGTGCCGGCGCCTCCTTGCCGGGCGCCGTTGTTGCAAGCGCGTGCAAATGCTGCACGAGGATGACGAGGGTGTCAACAAATTTGTAAGGTATCGAACGCCGCGACCGCGTTGCACGCAATTGCAAAATGGTGCAAACCTGCGTGCAGGATGGAAGCGAGGTCGCGATGCCGCAGAAGCCGTTTGTCAGCGCACAGGAAGTCGCAGAGCGTGCGGGCGTGTCACGCTCAGCCGTCTCCCGCACATTCACGCCCGGCGCGAGCGTCTCGCCGGAAACCCGAAGGAGGGTGGTAGAGGCTGCGGAAGCGCTCGGCTATCATGTCAATCATCTCGCGCGCGGGCTGATGCGCAACGAGAGCGGCATCGTCTGCCTTATCGTTTCGGAGATGAGTACCCCCTACCGCGCCAACCTGATCCGCGCAATGACGCAGCAATTGCAGAACGCCGGTAAGATCGCGATGCTGATCAATACCGACCGTTCCGACGGCAGCGTCGATCTCGCGCTGCGCCAGGCGATCCGGTACCGCGCCGATGCATCGATCATCCTGTCCGGCATGCCCGACAGGTCGATTACGCAGCTTTGCCTCAAGAACGGCCAGCGCCTCGTGCTCATCAATCGCGACGACGACCAGCAGGGGCCGCTTCGCATCAATCTCGATGACGCGGAAGCGGCCGGCCGGGTCGTCACCGCTTTCGTGCGTGCCGGCTGCCGGCGGCTCGCTTTTGCGAATTCGCAGGCGGGCACCCCGAGCCTGATGGCGCGCGAGCACGGCTTCGTGGCGGCGGCGAAAACGATGGGACTCCCGGTTCGGGTCGAGCGCCACGGACCGACGGATTACGAAAGCGGCCGCGTTCTGGCGCAGCGCCTGCTGACGCTGAGCGAACGTCCCGATGCGGTCTTCTGTGCCACGGATCTTCTGGCCTGCGGCTTCATGGATGCCGCTCGCCACCAGTTCCGGGTCGCCATTCCGGACCAGCTCTGTGTCGTGGGCTTCGACGACATAGAGCAGGCAGCCTGGTCCTCGTATGACCTGACGACGTTCGCGCAACCGGTCGAGATGATCGCCCGGGAGGCCGTGGCTTGGCTTGTAAACGAGAGCGGCCAGGCGGCGGGCGACGACTCGGTCCGCTTCCAACCGAATCTGGTCTGGCGCTCATCCGTTCGGGGAGGGTAAGTCCAACTTCCGTGGATAGATCGTCGAGGCGGAAGGCGTCATCATCGCCAGTAAACGAAGTATTCACGGAGTCGCTTTGCCGAATACCCCTAATTTGTTACTGGTCCTTATAATACGTTCGTGTAATATCCGTTCTGCACCGACACATCCTCTAGCATCGCTATGGCTTGCAATGGGCTATGCGGGGGACTGTATTGCCGTGTCCGTGCTGACTTTCAAAGCTGGTGGGAAATGAATGGGGCCCTGGCCGGCACAGGCCAGGGCCTTTTTTTGAACGAGCCCCGGCTTGGCCGAGGCATCGAGCTGCGAAGGGGTCGTCAGACGTTTTGCCGGCGGCAGAGGTCTCAGCCCCGGCGAGGCCAGTCGCTGAAGCGCCCGACCCCTAACCGTCCTCCCCCGTCTGAGACGGCTACTCATGGACTAGCACAGGCAAGGCTTCGCCTCTACTGATCCATCAGGGCTACCGCCGGTGGATATCGGGGAAAATCCAGAGAGCGATGGAGAAGATCATCGTTTTCTAGACGGTGGCTTCCAAAAACGCGCGCGCGAAGCCCGGTTCGGTTATCTCGATCGCTCCTTCAGGAATTTTCAACAGTCTTTCGACGGCAAGCCCGTATGTGCGCATCCAGCCATCCAATATACGCGCCGCGCCGTCCAGGTCTCCGGCTTCTGTCTGCTGCAGAGCCCGATGCATGGTCTTGGCGACACCGAGCCGCAAATTAAGCAGCATCAGTGCGGTGGCTTCCGGATCGGGTGCATCGAGGCTCCCTTCTTTGTGGCCCCGCTCTAGAAGCCCGGTCAAATATGGGAGCGTCACCGCGCTGACCGCCGCGTCGATACGGTGGTAGAGAACGATATTCTCCGGTTTGAAAAGTGCGTTGAACGTATTCTTCAACTGTGGCGCCATTTCCACTTTCAGGCGCCGCGATCCGGCGAAAAGCGCGTTCAACTGGCCGACCGCATCGAGGGTGGGATCCTCGAAAAGAGCCTGCAGTTCCTTCAGGCTCTGGTGCGCCATGCGCGAGGCGACCGCCTCGAGCAGTGCCTCCTTCGACACGAAGTAGTGGTAGAACGCCCCCTTTGAGACATTCGCCTCCCGGATGACGTCGTTAACGGTCGTGTTCTCGTATCCCTGCTCAAAGAAGAGCCGCTGCGCGCACTCGATGAGCTCATTCGTTCTGACATCAGGTGATTTCTTGACACGTGGCATAAGTTTTTCCTGGAGCGGAGAAGTATGTTCTACACGTATCGGCACGATGCGCGAAGCCCGTCCGTGCCATCATAGACCGACGGTCGGTCTAATGCTATTGTC